>TARA_R110000796_G_scaffold7622_10_pt1 | contig 21028 bp, 16 predicted proteins | sample TARA_R110000796 | Tara Oceans TARA_R110000796 (sample SAMEA4397815) | marine metagenome | biome: Polar Biome; feature: [SRF] surface water layer (ENVO:00010504); material: water (ENVO:00002006), including particulate matter (ENVO:01000060) such as... | depth 5 m
AGAGTGGGTGTTTGACCCCATTTAACTTTAAAACGATATTTACCTGATGTAGGTATACCGATTTTTGGGTCATTAGATATAACTTTCTCACCAAATTCATTAGTCGTAACATAATCTAAGTTCATAGGTACATCCAATAACCAAGTACCATTTTCATCGATAACCAAACCTCCTTGGTCTAAGTCAACACTTTCCAATATTGGTCTACCATCTTCATCTTGGAATATAGTTTGTCTAATCGCTAGTATTTCACCTGAATTAGTAGTTAAATTACATAGATAACCTAGTTTACCTTTAGGTTTACAATTTCGTCTAACGGGTGAATCATCAGGTGATGATATAATCGAACCCATAAAAACAGATGTTGGTCTTATATCAATATTAGACTCCCCACTTAAATCAAAATCAGTTCGATTTATACCTAAATCACATAAGTCTTCTTGACCCCATAAAGGCTCTACTTGGATAGTCTTATTTATATTAACAATCTGAGGTAACGCTCTTAAATTTTCACCAACTTTAAAATTAGTACCGGCAACTTCTTGTTCGGTAGCAATACCCATTCTAATTAAATCCTGAGGTGATAAAGAAAACTCCCCAATATCCGATAAATCAACATCCATTACAATTTGGTGACTCCCAACAGGAACCCCAAATAACATAAAATCACCACTGTCATTAGTTGTGGCAGTATACTTGTAGTACTTATCAAAAACTTCAATTAAATTAGGGTCGACTAACACATCATTCCTATCAAAAAACGTTCCTGTGGCCCTATGTCCATTATACGAATTTTTATATGGTAATAAATTATATCTATAACCATCTTCATTAACATCGTTTAATGTCTTATAAGGGTATAATTCACTAATAATAGGGTTTTCCTCATCCTCACTTTCAAGAGGAATAAAGATAGAAACTTTAGCATTTGGAATACCAAAACCGTTATTTACACTAACACGACCAATAATAACCCCATAGTCGGAACATTGTCTAGTGTATATTTCACTTTGTAATAATTTTAACGATAAGATTTCCAAATATTCGAAATCCTGCTCAATTTGTACGTTAAGTGATTTATCGACCCCGGGTTCGGTCCTTATTCTATATGATTTAGACATCGTTTCTTTTATTGATAAATAGTTTATATATCATTTTAGAATGATAACTTAATATGTTTTAAAATAAACCTACACCATAAAACATAATTATTTTGAATTCCTACATAAAAAGTTTTGTATGTCGTTAATTACTAAGGTTGTTATCTCATTATCTATTGTGGTATGTTCAACCCCCGCAATCTCGAGATTACTATAATTAGTATAAATATTACCCTCAGATAAAACTACTTGACCACCTGAATTAGTAAAAAACCTTAATTTATCGGACCATTTTGGTGAGGTATAATTAATAATATTTTTAACGTTTTTTTGAACTACGAAATCATAGTTATTATATTTTTTATTCGAAGTATCTAATAGTATCACTAAGTCCACACTAACATTTATTTTATTTAACTCTTTTAACGCTTGAACAATATTATACGCCCCTAAACTATGACCAACTAAAATAATTTTACCATTTGGTTTAGATAACTTAAAGTCATTTACCATATTAATTATACGAATTGGAGTTAGGTTAAATGAGTGAGTTCCGACGTAAGTCATTACTTGGGTTTTCTCATCCTCCACGTAACTCTCAACCAACCCTAAACCATCATAATCTCGAGATGAGGTATTGTCAACTTGAATTTGATTATCTTTAATAGCATCTTTAACCGGATTGTTAGCCCCCTGAATTACAATAACTAAATTTTCACTATTTTTATTAATTAACTCAAACTGATATTTAACCACCTCGTAATTTTGTCTATCAGTTATATTTATAATTTCAAATATAACCAAGAATGACATCATAAATATTATCACATAATTTATTACATTATGCTTTATTTTTTTTATTAGATATATAAAAATAAATAAATAAACCCATAGTTTTAAGTTTAGAAATAAACCTGAAAAGATAGTTTGGACCCAACTACCATTGTTTCCCTTAATAAAATCGATAAACGTGTTTAAAGTATCCATATTATTAAAATACAAAATATTTTAATAAAATAAATTGTTAAGAGAAGTTCACATTCTTAAGATTCTTAACTCTAACGTTAACATCCCTATTAGGAAACCTTAATTGATAAGTTTGACTTGGTTCGGCAAAAATAGTGTCATCAACTAAACCAATTTGTCTAGTATCAGAATCTGAATACTTTTGGGAAGTCTGAGAAGAAGAATATTGACCCCCAACTTGATTAAATATTTTAATGTCGGATAACGATATAACACCATTTTCCGATTGTAATAATCTTCTTAAATCTGAAATGTAAACATTTTCTCCCATTTCTCTATTTAAAGGACTGAAAAAATCTGTAACAATATTAATAATATTAGAAATTACAGTACCTTGATTTTGACTATTATCCAACACGACATCAACATCAACCGATAAATCAATAACATTAGCAGACTCGATAGATATATAATCATTCATCATCCTATAATTAGATAAATAATTAGCCACATTATTTTTTAAAGTTTCGGAAACAACTTCAGTAAGTTGGGCTGATTCATTATATGATAACATTTTAATATTAATCTTATTATTATTTTCAGTTATCGCCACTTTAGCCGGAGCTCCAAATTGTGAAGGCATAGTCCTAAGAATAGCGTTGTAATCATTAACAGTGACAGCTCTGTTTTGAGATGAAAAATTAAAACCAACTAAATTTCTAACTTCTTCTATCGTCATAATATTTGCTCCTCCAATAGCCGCAGTAACATTAGTACATCTTAAAGAATTGGTAACACTCGTGTTTATATTTTGAGAAGGTCCGTTTACGAAAAATGATATAACACCGATTTGATTAATAACATTCACACCTAAATTACTACCTAAACCACCCCCAATTCTATATTGTATAAATAATGTACTGTTAGACTTGAGTGTTGAACCTAACGCAAAATTATTAGAATATTTATTTAAATTAAGTTTATACCCATTTCTTGCAAATTCTCTTAATTGCTCATCTGCGGATTGACTACCACCACCAAATGTCATCTTAAGATAACCTTCCGGAGTATACTCACTAATAAATTTATCATTTGTAGTAATATACCTACCTACCTTAATACCGGGGTTATCAGAAACCTTAGAAGGGTCTTCAATAAATACTTTATCCTCAACTAACGCTTTAACCTCATACCATCGATTATTTAACGCTAAAAACTCTTGAGCCGGTGGTACATTAGCATATTGTGTACCGTCTTTTAGTAAAACACTAGTGATACCCAATATGTTTTTTTCAGGTAAAAATATTTCATAAAATGGTCTTACATCGTTAGATGATATTGTTTGTTTAAAAACTTTGGTAATACCATTAACCACCGTTTCTCTTTTAACTATTGTATAGTTAAGTAATTTATTGTTAGAATCAAAATTAGGTATTTTTAATCTGTTAGGTGTACCATCACCACCAACATTTGAAGCAAAATCAATATCATAAACTGTTTCAAAAACTTGACCCGCCCCAATGGATTGGGAACCTCTTCTTAGTATACCACAATACCTCAAATCCTCTTTATCTCCGAAAGCCGGTACCGTGATAGAAAAATCGACTAAAGCAACTGATGGTCTTTGTCCCGGAATTTTTAACCCATATGTTCTAGCGATATTAAATACCGAAGATTTTTGTTGTGCGTATTGAAGAACTGTTTCTTGAATACTTCTATCTATATTAAATTGTAAATTATCTGTTACCGCCGCATTTAAATCTAATAAAACTGAAAAGACTGACGCGTCATTTACATTTTCAATTAAATCCGGATAATAAGTTCTTGTAAAGTTAATTAACTCCGTCCTTATCCCTTGGAAGTCCCTTGTCGTATATGAAATTTTCTTATTACCCATAATATTTAAATGTTAATGATTATAAAATCATTGCTACTGAATGCACTGTTATTTATTGTATAATCTATCTTAACTTTAGCCGTATGTTCTTTAGTCTCTAAACCCGGAACTTGATATACATTATTTTCAATAGACGGTATTTCTTCAGAAGCCGGTTTAATAGTGACTTCATTTAAAGTAATTCCCGGCATAAATTCATCAACAGCTTCTTTTATTTCCGCTTGTATATCTGAAAAAGTTGGACCATCCATAGGTTCAAAAATAAACTCATATAATCTAGTACCAAAAGTAGGTAAAAAATATCTACTACCTTTACGAGTTAATATTAAATGTATTAAATCAGTTCTAATCTCTTCATCATTATTTTGAGTTAGTTCTAAAAACTTACCCTCAACAGAATCTAAAAAAGGAAATGTAATTCCGTATGTTGTACCATTTGCCATATCGATAAATATATTGTCTTACTTATTTATTATAAATACCAACAAATAAAAAATCGTGACATACCATTAAAGACATATCACGATTTGTTAGTTTGGTTTATTCTTTATTCACAACTAACACATTCTAAGATATTTCTTGAGAATGCTTGAGCAGAATTCTGTGAGAATTGGTAGTATAATGTCTTGACACCTTCTTCATGAGCATATAGATATAATTGATTAATATCTTTTGCCGGAATTGAAGGGTGAATCATAAGATTCAAACTCTGAGATTGGTCAATATACTTTTGTCTTTGAGCCGCTTGTAAAATAATTTCTTTAGGTGTAATCTCCAAGAAAGTTTTAAAAACATCTTTAGTGGGGAAATCTAAATGTTGAACCGACCCATCTTTTCTAAGAATAGTATCCCAAACTTCAGGTGTGTTTATTCCATATTTATCTAATTCATCAATTAAATAAGGATTTTTATAAACCGTTTTAATTTTAGCTAAATCTTTAACGAAGTAGTTAGATTTAATTGGTTCAATTCCCATACTTACTTGACCTAAAATAAATGAACTTGACTTAGTAGGTGCTATAGCCACTAAAGTAGTGTTAGCAAAACCATCTCTTATCGATTTATATTTTTCAGGATTCCTGTTGAATAACTCTTGAGACGCTTTGTCGGTTCTTTCTTTTAGAGTCTCAAAAATTAGATTATTGTAGTACTTACTATCTATTGATTCAAAATCAATTAATTTTGACTGTAAAAATGAGTGATACCCTAAAACACCAACACCTATCGCTCTATGGTCTTTAGCGAATCTCCAAGCCCTCTTCATACCAGCCATGTTATAAGATTTAAATATGAATTCATCAAGAACGGCATTTAGAAACTGAGTATAGACCTCAATAGCATCTGTTTTCTCAATCTCTTCCCAATGTAATAGGTTAATAGACCCAATACAACAAACAAACGAGTTAAAACTATCAGTCGGTAACTGTATTTCAGAACATAAATTAGAGGCTGTAATCTCTAAACCTAATTCCTTGTAAGGAGTATTATTATTTGTATTATCTTTAAACATAATATATGGAAAACCAAACTCACTTCGTCTTTGAATTACTTTAGCCCATATTTTACGTTTACTAGAATCACCTTCTTTCATCTCTTTCATCCACTCATCAGTTATGGTAACACCAAACTGTAAGTTTTGAATTGGATTACCTTCAGTACCGATATCTAAAAATTCCGCAATATCTTCATGTTCTATCGGTAACCACACCGCACAAGCCCCTCTTCGAGCTTCAGATTGTTTACATACGTCAACCGTAGTATCATACAATCTAGAATAATGTACAGGTCCATCTGCACGACCACCTGTTTTAATGACAGACCCCCTCGGTCTAATATTACCTAAATAAGCCGATGTTCCACCACCATATTTAGACATCATACCTATTTCTCGACCCGCGTTCAGTATACTATCTAGTGAATCATCAATATTTGACCCATAACAACTAATCGGTAATCCTTTTTCTTTTCCAAAGTTAATCCAAACAGGTGTAGATAAACTATAGAAACCTTTAGACATATATTTTTCAAATTTCTCAGCCCAACCTTCAATTTTAAGAATACTCTCAGCCTTGTTAGCCATATCTTTTATTCTTTGTTCCGGAGTTTCCGTAATATATCCCCGGGATAAAAAAGTTCTTGACTCGTCATTCAACCAATAGTATTTTTTATACTCACTAGTTTTAACTTCTTTATCATCTCCGCCCATTATCGATTGTATTTCAAGTTCTCTAACTTCTTCTAGAGAATAACCATTATTCATATTCATATTTTTTTGTTTTTTTTTTGTTTTTAAAATAAATCGTCTTCTGTAATTGCTTTTTGTTTTTTAGAGTAATCAATTTGTTTCTTATAAAAGAAATCACCTTCCTTAGTTGATGTAATTTCTACCTCAAACCATAGTGTTTTCTCTAACTTATCGATATCAACCTCAAATACGGGTTTCATCCCAATTTTACCTAATGAATTGTTAAATCTGTTCATTATGAAATGTTTTATGGTTTCTTTAGGTAAAAATTCTAATTCACCATTTTCAAAAATCCAATCTAATATCTTACATTCCGCTTGAAAAGCCTTTTTACAAGCTGAAATAATTAGATTATCAAACTCCTCATCAAACCACTCCGGGTTTTCACTTTTAATTATATTAATTAATTCAACACCAAAGTTACCATGGATATCCTCTTCTTTAGATGTCGCTTCAACAACATTAGAAATACCCTTAAAGACATTTTTCTCTTTATTAAATGACATCATAATTAAGAATTGTGAGAATAATGAAACGTGTTCAATAAATAACGAAAATAGTAATACTGATTTAGTATACATCTTATTATCTCGACTTCTTGTACCATCCAAATATTTTCTTAAATATTTAATTCTATCTTTAATCGCCGGAATTTCAATAACGTGTTTAAACTCTTCCTCTAACCCAAGAATTCTTAAAAGTCTAGCATAGGCATCTTTATGTCTAACCTCAGACTCCGCAAATGTCATACCAACATCACCTATTTCCGTGATTGGCATTCTTTTATAAAGGTCAGCCCAAAAAGTCTTTACCGAAACCTCAATTTGAGCGATAGATAACATCGTTCTTTTTATTACCTGTCTTTCATTGTCATTTATCACCACTTTAAAATCATTAATATCGGTAGTGAAGTTATACTCCGTATCAATCCAATAAGAATGTCTAATCGCATCCTTATATTTCAATAATGAAGGATAATCGTAAGGTAATATGTTTTCCCTTTTGTTAAAAATACTTTGTTTTTCCATGTTTCTTCTTTTATATAATAATTATTTAAATTACTAATTTTATTAACCTTTTTTTTATTTTATTGAGCAACCATCCAATTAAGATTGCGTTTGTTTTAATTTTTTCTTTTCGAGTAATTCTTTAACTCGTTGTCTATTTTTTTCTTCTTTGTTACCCTCTAAACCTAAAAAAGTCACAGAACTCTCAGTATCAATCTCCAACATACCGTTATCGAATTTACAATTTTCAAAGACAATACCATCATCACCAATTCTAGATTTAGTTATTGCAATAGTCGCTAGTTTCATTTCTTTTTGTTGTAGAGATTTGGCCACTGATATAATAACGTGACCAACTTGAGCTTTTTTGATTGAACCACCCATTTGGTCAGTCGTAACAACATCAGAAGAGATTGAACTTCTATTTCCTTGAGTGGCGGTCCACCCTACTAAATCTAATTCGTGACACATAGATTCGAACGCTCTCATAACAGAACCTTCAGATTTCCATTCATCACCCAAGTTTTTTTCAGGTACAACACAATCAATATAATCCAAAAGAATAACATCAATATTAATACCTTCAGCAATCATTTTTCTAACTTGGTTTTTAATCTGACCCATAGTTACAGTATCCGATGGAAGTTTTTTCAAAATTAACTTGTTCTCCATACTATCTTTAACTTCATTTACTTTTACCATAACCTCCGCCTTTCTTTCTGATAATTCATCAGGGTGAACCTTAGTCCAAAGAGTAATGTGTTTCCTTTGAATAATTTTTGGGTTATCCTCAAAAAATATTTGTAATACGTTATTCCCTATATTAAATGCGTGATTAGCTATTTTTGTCAACAATGTAGATTTACCAACACCGGTAGGTGCTAAAACAACCCCAATTTCCCCTTTAGCTAAACCACCTTTTAAGAGTCTATCTATTCCGGGTATACCCATTGGTACCGGATGTCTGTAATCCTCATTTAAAACCTCATCTAAATTGTAAAAAACGTCTGACATATTGTCTTCTCTCTCCCCAACTAGTAGAGCTTCTCTTACTAACCTTTCTAAAGTATCGTAGTTTTCAAATTCACCATCGTCAATTATCTTTTGAGCCTTGACCATAACTTTTTGTAACTCTTGTTGTTTACAAAATTTCATAGCTTTTTCTTGGACAAACTCAGAACCCTCAATACTAACCCCCTTTATTTTATTTATCGTATCAATTATAATTTTAGAGGCTAATTCTTGTTTAATTTCAGATTTAGTTAATTGTTCTAAGGTTTCAAAATTAGGTACGTGTTCATATTTTAAATAATACTCTCTAATCATCTGTATTATGATTTTAAAATATTTATTGTCAAAATAGTCAGTTTCTATCACATCTATAATAGACCTGGAAAAATCCTTATCAAGAATAATTTGGTTTAGTAATTGTTGTTGAAATGTCGACCCTAAATAATCGAATTTTTTTGTTATTGGCATATGATTTTATTTGTAGTAAAAATAAATATTACTGAGTTAGATTAATGCCCAAATATTCGTAATTTAAATCTTGGGATGAAAATATGTCAGTTAAATCATAAAGAACACTTTTTAGGTGAGGACGCACATCTACGGTGTATCTTATTTTAGGTGGGAATAGTTTTGCGTCTACAATTCTATGACACATTGTCACACCATCTTTTTTAAGATATATATTAATATGTTCCGGACCTTCAGTATTTGAAGTTTCTAGTATCATTGGATTATTCATAATTTGCCACATATTTTCAGACAAATAATCCATAGTCTTATATTTTAAATCAGTAGTTAATGTTTCTGAAAAATCTTTCATATAACTATATAACTCATAAGAGCTTTTAGCGTTTTTGTTATAATCTCTCACGTTAAAGAAACGTTGTACGATAAAGTTATCGTTAACCGTCATTAGTAATTCTAACTTAGTTGAATCTTGGTTTTTCATATTATTTTTTTTGTTGTTGTTGTTTTACTATTTTAAAATCACCACATATGGTAATTAACATATTTTTCTTATTTCTATTAAATTCTATACACTGACCATTAATTTTATATTGGTTCGTATTATATTCAATACCTAATGAATCTGTCACCAAATATACTCCTTTTTTTTCCGATAACATAATTTTTAAACTAAATACCGTTATTAAAATTGATAAACCACCTACGATAATCTTTTTCATGTTTCTCTTCCACCAATTTTTAAATCCATTTTTAATATTAGAAAACATCTTTTTGGGATTCATAAAGTCGGAAATATCAGGAATATTAGGAATATTAGAATTACCCCCCCTACTCATCATTTTTATTTGTTTTTCAAAATCTTTTAAATTCATCATATTACTTATTTTGTTTAAAATTTCTTTTTTCTTTTCTAGTTAACTTTAGGAATGGAGTTAAAAAGTACACCCAATTATCATCACCTTTAGGTAGATATTTAAAAATACCATCATCCATCATCATTTTTATTAAATTTCGATGTCCTCTACCTTCAGGGTCTAAGGTTTCAGTATAATACAGTTCTACGAGTTCTTTACCCTCGTCGGTTATCAAAGGTATTGATAAATCTACTATTTTTTTATTTACCTTAAAAAATTCATCCCCATGAATCCCCGTTTTAGTTTTACCGGATAATAAATTCTCAATAGCCGTACCACCTTCCTTATTCTCAAATAACCTTTGTGCCTTTGTTAAAATATCGGTAACGGAAACTGTATTATCAAGTATCTCAGGGAAAAATTTAACTAAAGTTTTTTCACCAAAATAATATATCCCATCAATATTATCAGATTTATCACCAGTAAAAATTTTAAGAGTCGTAATATTAGAGTGTGGAAACTCATAATCTTTACCCTTAATTTTATCACCATTATGATAGAATTGTCTTGCGTTTGGAGAGTATACAGAGACGTTCTCCCCAATTAGTTGGGTAAGGTCCTTATCTCCCGAAAAGATTGTTTTGTGTTCATTGTTCGATATCTGACAATAATAAGCAATTAAGTCATCAGCTTCATTATTGTCAATGTCAATTTGTCGAATAAACATTTCTTCCAAATAAAGTTTAACCCTACCTTTTTGTTCGGTAAAAGACTCTTCCTTATATTCATTTGAATCGGAATGTTTTCTTCTATTTTCTTTGTATTGAGGATATATGTCTTTTCTTGCTTTAGAACTATCTTCACCATCCCAAAAAACAACAACCTTATCATAATTGTGTTCCTCAATAAAACGTCTTGTAGTATTCAAGAAATGCCATATACCACCAATATGTTTACCTTTATGGTAATAATCTTTGACTCCGTGAAACCCTATCTTAAGTAGGTTATTTCCGTCGACCAATAATGTTTTAATCAAATTTTTCTTGTTGTGGTGATTTCTCACCGGTTCTCACTATAAAAATTTACTCTCCTCTTTCTTCTTTCAAATCAAAATCACCATCAGAACCAATAATTTTTTTCCAATACTCAGCGTTTTCTAACTTATACTTCTCAATTGATTTTTTTTCTTCTGTAGTATCTTTACCTGAAAGAAAACCGTGTGGAGTTACCAATATTTTCCCATCTTCATAACCAAGACCGTTGATATGATTCTTCATAACCGACACTTTTGTCCTTGAAGCAAATCTAATCTTCCTTTTATCCTTCACCGCAGATATTTTTGTGGTCCCAGCATTTTTTTGGTTACCGTAAAGAAACACTAAAGAAGAGTTTAACCAAATAGCCTCACCACCTTTAGCCTTTATTTTAGGTTGTCCGAATGGATTGTCAGGTAATTCAACCCATGGCTGATTAACAACAATTAAAGTATTTTCATATTTTGAATCCGCCTTTCTACTTCCCGAAATTCTTTGATTGACACCCATACCAATTTTATCCGCCAAAGTTCTAGCGTTGTGCATAGCACCACCCTTACCTTCAAACGTCATTTTACAAGGTACAGAACCAACAGAGTCCCACATTATACAAAGACTATAATCTAATTCACCCTTTTGTTGTGAATCTAATAACTCATTAATATAATCAGTTATTTCTTCAATATAGTTAAAGTTATTATTAAATAAGAAAAACCCATCCCAATCTAACTCACCCGTTTCTTCATCAACTACTTCTTCACATTCAAAACCCATCAATTTAGCATGGTCAAAGGACCATTTCTGTTCCGTAATTATAAAAACAGGTAAAATACCTTTCTTTTGAGCATCAACCGCGGTTTTAACTAAAGCAGTTGTTTTACCGGTATCCGAATGACCTAAGAACATATTTAAATGTCCAATAGCCGGACCCGGGACACCAACAGCATCTAAGAACGATTCACCAATATCAAAAAACCTTTGTGGTTTATATTTCGCTGAAGTTGAAAACTTCTGTTTTAGACTTTTGAAGTCAGTTTTTTTCTTTATCGCCATAATATTTTATTTTTTATAAGTTTCCTGTAGTGTTTGTAATTTATCTTTCGCCTCACCCAATTTAACAATTGATTTATCAATTTCTTCCACAATTTGTGGGTGTTCACCAATCCCAACAGGGTTATTGTAATATAAATCTAATATAACCTCAGCTTCAGCCATTTCAGTTTTATATTTTAACTCCAAAGATTCGTAAATCTTTTCTTGTAGTGTTTTCACTCTTAATATTTTCATTTTTTTTAATTAAAAAATAACCTTCCATTTTTATGTGGAAGGTTATATGTTACTAATCATCTTACTTAGAAAGGCATATCATCACTTGACGATTGTTGAGCTTGTGGGTCAGTTTTCTTAGTGTCTTCTTTTTGTGATTGTCCCCCAAATGAAACCTCACCTTGACTACTATCTCCGAAAACATATTTACCTGTTACCGTATCCCATTTAGGTGTCTCACCATTCGCAACGGCCTCTAAATACTCTACCGGTTTTTTAGCATAAACATCATGTAATGTTGATGGGTCGTTTACCCATACATCAGAAGTTTCTTTATCTTCGTGTACCGGAGATGGGTCGTCAAACATAACTGTTTGTACCACAGTATATTGGTTACCGTTGTTAGCCTTAGCTTTAGTTAATTCCAAGATAATATCTCTACCTTTTTCAGGTTCAGTAATATCACCTTTAGTTCTGAAGATAGGGATAATCTTATCTAAGATACCTTCATTTTTGTAGTTGTGTTTGAATCTCCAAAATTTAACCCCATCTGCCTCATTATCTCTATCGATAACTTTTACAATGTAAAATTTACGTGAACGATACTGAGATGCTAATTGTCTATCAGAATCTTTTCCTGTTGAAGTTAGAGCCTCATAAACTTCGGTTAATGGTGAACGTTCGTTATCGTTCGCTCCCGGGTCATATAATTTAACCCATTTACCATCTACCTGCATTTCATGGTACCACACCTCTTTAAAAGGTGAAGAACCATCTGATGTAGGTAAGATTCTAAGTGTTCTTTGTCCTTGTTTTTCATCTTTTGGTAGGATAGCGGCGAAATACTTTTTTAGTCTTTCTTCACTAGTCATTTTGTTTGAGGAATTCCCCGAGTTTTGTGCTTTCTCATATTGACTTAAGATAGCATCTAATGCGTTGTTTGACATATTTTTTTTTGTTTTAAATTGTTTAATTACTTCAAAGATAATAAACATTTACTGATTTGTCAAACTATAATTAAAAAAAAAAAAGAGACCTAATTGGTCTCTCTTAAAATTTTAAATTATTGTGGTATGGTTAACTAAATGATTGTCTGATTTCATCGTCGGTAAAATTTTCAACATCGTCAGTAGTTAAAATATACTCATTTTTACCTGACTTCTCCATATCTTCTTGTTTATCAACAAAGAAATCTGTTAACTTCTGACTATATGGTCCTGAATCAATACTTCTTAACTCTAGTTTCTCTTCAGGTGTTTTAGGTCTATATTTTTCAATCTTATCTTCTAAACTGTTAAGTTTGTTAACAATATTGTCCATACTACCTAATTTAGATTCTAAGTCACCCAATTGTTTAAATAAATTATCAAAATAATCATCCTGTTTAGTTTCAATGTTTTTTTGAGAATTAACCAAATCGGTTATTTCCAATTCTTCAGATTCACCATCAGTCGTGTTTTCACTACCACCAACAACATCACCATCAGTATTAATTTTATCAACATCCGGGTCATTTTTAATATCTATAGTTTGACCTGTTTCAGGTTCCATAGGTGGTTCAACACCTAAATCATCCTCAGCTGGCATAGGCCCCCCAACTTCACCATCCGGTAACGGCTCTTCATCAGGTGGTGGTGGTAATTCACCCTCTTGTTCAACAATGTAGTTATTAATAGAGTTATATCTTGATATCTCCGATAATATTTTTTTATCAATTTCCATATTAAATTAACCGTTTAATAGTTGTTTAACTCCATTAGAAGTCTCAACCTGAATTCGTTTATTTGTTCTCATAGTATTGTCGACTCTCTCAATCAGACCATCTCTCATACTTATAGTATAACAATCACCTGTATCCAAATCACACACTTGTTTAGTCCCGTCTCCGTTATCTTTTTCAGACATTTTGGTGTTTTTTCCCAAATAATTATCTAGTATTAGTTTTAAATCCATGTTTTGTTTTTATTATAAATATCGTTTATTCTGAAAAAAATTAAATTTATTATACAACATCATATAAAATAATAGATTTTTCAACTGAAGCCTCTATATTTTCCCTATCTAATTTGTCCATATCACTGTAAACATTTTCTTTTAGAGTTACCGGACCACTATTCAATATTAAGAATTTAGTTACGCTAACCTTATCTTTAGTTACATTATCAACTCTTTTTTCCCATCTACTTTTAAGTAAACCAACGTTGTCACTTAAACTATTAAAAGAAACGTATGGAGTGTTAGTTTTAGAACAATAAAAAGTTTTACTTGCCATATATTGATTAACAATACCTTGAGAGTACTTCTCCTTAATATCAACACCTGAGAAATTATTATCATAAGATGTGAACTTGTCGTTTGTTTTTGATTTTAAATATATTGAGGCGAATATAATATATTTAAGATTACTATTATTAGAACCTAATGTAGTATCTATATTAACCTTAACATCATTATAACTACTTTTAGTCAAAGATGGTGTCACTATATCAAACCCACTATATACACCATTAGAATTAGGTTCACAATTACTCACATTAGAAACATTTTTGTTAGGTTGATTAGTTAAATCATTAACAATACCATCTTTTTGAGATATAACATTAGAATCAGTTGTTCCTGATTTAGTTGTACTAGTGGTGGCTATTCTATCTTGATTTTTATCAAGTATACTGTTTAATAAATTAGCTCTTAAAGTTTGTAAAAATGAATCGACTTTAGGTAATCCTGCTGTCGGTTGTCTAGTTCCCTCAATAATGGTTTCGAAAGTACCGGGGCTAATAACATGGTCAACTCTTGTAATCATATAAGGCCCGTTAAACATAGGCACATTTCTTAAGTTAAAATACATAGTTGGTTGCATTACAGCGTTACCCATCATACTAAGTACACATTGATAACTTCTATTTTTATAAAGATTATATAACGATAAGTTTTGTGTGGAACCACCTCTTCGGTTACCATTAACTAACGAGTTTGTAGCCTCGATAGATTCGTAAGTGGCCTTTCCTGGGTCTTGTGAAACTCTAAAGGAAGTAAAAATTGATTGGTTTTGGGGTCCTATATCAACATTAAACCCAACTACTTTATTAGAAGTAGCATAATCTGATTTATCCTCTTTAATATCGTCAAGTAATGGATTATCACTTTTTCTACGTAAATCAAAAGCATCACTCTTAAACCTATAATCAACATTATCTTTTAAATCTAAAACCGAACTACCCTTATTACCATAAAAACAAACTAACTTAGTCGACGAATTTCTATAATCAACGTTCGCGAATGTACCAAATAAAGTATTAGCAATCTCTAAAGTATCTTCTGATTTAGGTACGGGATTTTTTACAACATCTTGTACATTATAAAAATTAACATACGAAGGAAGGTTCATTACATTAAAACCATTTTCTAATAAAATTCCTGTTATGAAAGTTAACATATCAACCGTTGAAGAATTTTCTATATCAAATAAAGAATCTTTTAACTTGTATATATCAACAAAAACCTTATCCCCAATGTCTCGACTTGCCCTATCTAATAATAAGACATCTTCAAATAGAGTCTTATTAGACGAAAAGTCATTTCCGGCAATCCATTTATCATTTAGAGCTTTAAATATTTCATATAACTCTACTTTAGTTTGGTCACCCTCAATAACACTTTTTTTATTAAGTGAAGTCGTAGAATCCACATCCGGCAAACTAGCTTTTAATTTAGTGATTAAATTATTTGTTATTTTATTTTGAAAACTATCGACGTCATTTAAATACGTATCCATTAAAACCTCAAACTTTGACGAAGTCATTGTTGCATCAGCTAACTTTTGGGTCGCATATATTTTAATTATCGGAGAAAAATCTTTAATATTTTGAGATTCAAACGCAATATTATTATCAACAAAAAAATCGGTAATATAAGAACCGTCATCATCATACTCTAACTCAGGAATATCTGAAAAACCAACATACAATTCTAAATCTACCCACTCAGTAGGGTAGGCAAGTTTAGAAGACACAAGAGTCGTACTATTACTACCTGTTGGTAATGCGTTTGGTGTAGATAATGTATATTGATTCCAAGTATAACCATCAACTATCCTCATAGTATTTGAGAGTCTCGTTGCAAAAGAATAAAAAAGTTTTTTATCAAAAAGACCAGGGTTACCATATTTGAAAGCGACATCATAATCCAAAAATTTTGATAGGTAATCGGTTATTTTCCCCATTTGGTCGTTCTGTGAATTACCAACTGTTTCTTCACCTGTCGTTAAAGTTACCTTAGGTGACTTAAACATATCGATAAACATAAGATGGAAATTCTGAAAATGACCATTAAAGGAAGGTGATTCACTTTCTATTAATTGTTCTACACTTGTATTACCTGAGTTTAAAGAATTAAGAGCAACCGCTGTAGATTGAGTTATAGAAAAAGGGTCACCTAAATAATCAAATCTACTTTCAGTAAACTTTAAAAACACAGTTTCAAATTGGTCCATGACGTCTTTTTCAAAAGCCGAAAACATTTCACTAATATTACTATATTCCTCAACGAGCCCATTAATTGAAAAGTTTTGGGGTGGGCTTGGTAAACTAACGTTTGACCCTAAAACATTGATAGTGATAGTGTTAGATTCATCAGAATAAACCTTTTTAATATGTTGGTTATACTCAGGTTTAACAACTTTACTATTGTCGAAATACCCATAATTAGGGGCCGACCAAAATAACCGAACCGAACCATTATACATTGATTGATTATTTTTTATATCAAATTTCATGACACCATTGATATCAATACATTCATCTTTAGTTTGATTAATTAAAGAACCATTTGATGGTATTATAAATGATGACTCACCATCATTACTTTTATAAAAAACACTCCACGGAACTACTTTAATATCTTCAAATGAACTACTATAGTTTATAACCGCATCATCTACAAATGTCATATCCAAATTTGTATCAATACCCGATTGTATATCCGAATCAGTATAACCACCGAAAACATCCACACCATCATATAAAAAAGTAAAATCGTTAATTAATTTAGGGTAAAACCCGGTATTAATCATTGTAACATTTTTTAATATCGAATTATATGTAATTGGTACAGTTTCCTCCATCACCATATCATATGGAGAACCATTTATATTTAGAATATATTTCTTATCAGGTGAAGAAGTAATTGGGTCATAATTTGAGTTTTCATCAAAATTATTCCAAGAATTAGTTAATATATCAACATTACTTTCAATATACTTTTTATATCTATGCCACTCAGAACCAATCTTTAGAACCCAAGCATAAGGTACTTTATGTATACCCCCAAACTTTTTAATTGTACTAAATATATAATCCAAACTAATAGGGTCAACATAACCACTATTATTTGTTGTAAATTTTTCTCTAAGTGTCGCTAAAGGTAAACTATTAATAAATAAATAAGCGGGGACAATAAATGGGTTCACACTAGAATTTCTTAAGTTATCGGCTGAACTCTGTAGTGAGTTTATAAAATAAGGTGTATTCATAATAGACACAGTCTGATTTGACCTTACCAAACCATCATAATCATAATAATTTAAATTACCTTCAGTTAATAACTGTTTATTAGGGCTACGATAGAGGTAAAAATCACTTAAATTAATGTTCCCATAATTTGGAACGGATAAACTCTGTTTAAACCCAAAATTCGTTATAGGTCTAATCTCATCAGAAGTAGTGTTAACTTTGAAGTTTGACATTATTTTTTTATCCTCATTGAGGAATAATGTTTTGGTAGTACTTTTAGAACCCTTAACACCACTAATCTTATTACCATCTTGTAAATTATTTTTTATCCAAGTTAAATCAGTAAAGGGATATGTATCCACAAAACTAATAACATCACTCTTACTAGAATTCAAATAATTAACTAAATTTTCACTACCCGGCAATGGGGATTGAGGTCTTGTCACTTCACTATTTAAAAAATGGTTAGAAAAAAACGTAAAACTACCATTATCAACTTCATTTTTTATGTAACCCGTATTAAAAATACCCCTTATTAAATTATTCCAACTTAACCCTTGACCATCATTAGAAATTAACTCTAAAATCGGTAAAAAGTTTTCACCGGTAATATTAAAAGTTTTAAGGTCTTGTATTAAAAAAGGATTATCATTAGATAAACTTTCAACAATATTATTTTTTTCAGTATCGGCTATTATATTAGTAATCTTATCCGAATCAAGTAAATTATTAACCCTAACAAGTCCACTATAATTAGAAATTAAAAATAACCTTTCATATATCTCATAAAAATATTTTATTTTTTCTTTATTTTGATAAACATTGTTATCAATAGGAAATTCAATGGCATTAATCGAAACTCTATTTGTTTCAAATAATTCATTAGCAATTGATGTTGATTGAGTAGGTGATAACCCTCTTTTAGTTAACCCCCTTAAATATTCCTCCACAAATTCAACTTCAGGCCAAACATTATATAAATAACCTTTAGTTATATTTGTATATTTACTATCACCCGGATAAGCGATTTCATATTTTTCTCTATCATCACCAGCATTAGTTGCAACAATAAATTGAGGCCAAGGATAAACCGGATTATCACTATTAACACCCGACGAAACATTATCAGGATTAGCGTTAGACACTTCACTATTAAATATCGCGTCTTGTCTATTCTTATCATCTCTAACATCCCAAGCTTCCCTATGGGTATTATCCAATAATCTAAGAAACGCTTCCCCATTGGCAAATATTACAGCCAAAACATTTCTAATAGTCGGGACAAAACCAATACCATTATTTCCCTTATCCTTCAATAATTCAGCTAAAGAGTCTGTTAATTGTTCTTGTATTTTTTCTTTAATCTGTCTAACCTCTACTTCGATTTTGTCGACAATCCCTATAAAAGCACCTTCACCTTCAAAAACATAGTAATAACTAACTTTATCAGGGTTTGTGTCTGAAGAGTTTTGATTTGAAGAAAAATCCAATTCAACATTATTAAAAATACCTTTTGTTATTAATTCAACTTTAAAATCAGCAATTTGACCATCTGTAGGTTGGGTACTCAAACCTTTTTGTTGGATATATGTTTCTTTTAAATCGATATCATTTATTGTGGCGTTTGTTTTATAGAATGTGTCGTAAGTTATAGGATTAGGTATGGATGACGGAACAGGTGGTTTACCACCAATAACATAAGAACCATTTTCACCTAAAGTTTCGTTTTCACTCAATTTAGAATTAAATTTAACTATTAACCCCTTCAAGTTTGATATCGCAACACTCCTCTTTTGAGGGTCCCTCAACTCTTTTTTGAAAGTATATACTTTAGTTTTTTTGGTATCGTTAAGAATAAAAAAGTTCTGAGTATCCATATTCTGATTAAACCAAGAACCACTTTTATCGGTACCGGCAAAAGTAAAAACCTCCTTTGTATAATCTATTAAATCGTTAGTATATTGAGTAACATTAGTTAAAGGGTCTAAATTCTCTTTAGTAAAAGTATCCAAAGTATTTTTTATAAATAATTCCAACCTAAACTTTAATTGCATCAAAGTTAACTCAGGAAAACCATCATCTATAAGACCTTTAGATTTATATTCCCCATATACTTCTTTAATTTTTTGATAACCCAACTCAACAACCCCATCTTCCACATCAGAAAAGTTTGTTGAGGTATTTTTTTTAGTTTGTATTTGGATTCTTGAAGAATACATATGAGGAACGGCTAACAAAGAACCCATAGTCACCTCTGCCAATATAGTATATTTGTAAGTATAAAATTCTAAATCTATACTAAAGTTACCCTTGGAGGTGTCATATCTAGAAGAAAAACTTTGTAACATTAAAGGTAGTCTAACAGCCTTTCCATAATAACCTTTAATAGTTAGATTAAATTTAGGATATGGTAAATTAAAGAACGCGGCATATGGTGAACTATCACCACCTTCAAACATAGCCCGACCTTTTATATCTTCTAATTCAATTCTTATACTTGGTAAGAAATCTAATCCTTGTCTTATGTTTATACTAGTAATACCCAATAATCCATTATCGGTACCTCCTTGTTCCCCATCAGAAAGAAGGCTTTGTCTAACATAAAACGATTCATCATTTTTAGCGGTTTCATTAGGGGTCCGATTAAATTGTTGTTTTACTTGATTAACCCCTTTACCTTTAAGAGAATCTTTACCTGTTAACTCATCAGTATATGAATTGTCTAAATTTGTTTTATCACCTTGTTTTAGAAAATTAATAGACCCTACGGTTATTGTCTGATTTCTATCGTCATTAGACACCCCTAAAGCAAGTTTAGTTCTTGGTAGTAGGTTACACTCCAAGTTTGCGTACATAACCAAATTTTCATGGTTAACAAGTCGGTCTTTGATTTTACCTTCACTATCAACAACCTTATTAGGGTCAATTAAAGTAATATTATTATAATCAAATTCAACAAAAATATTTTCATTATTATCTACCATAATAGAAGAAGTGGTTATCTAATTGAGATTTATAGTCTTGTATAGAACTTACTAAAGGATAGGGAATAGTCAAGATAGAACCATCAGGTATATTCCACTCTTGTCCTCCAAATTCAGGGTTCGCACTCATTATTAACCAACCGAAAAAAGGTGTCCCATAATATTGTTGTGACACTTTATCTAATCTTGACTGACTAACTTTATAGATATATTTTTTATCGCTACTTTTACTAGGTAATGATATATACGGCACTGTAGTTTGTTTACCTTCAATAACAAAACCTTTGTATCTATTATAATATTCTTTTCCCATTTCTTAAATAAATTTTACAACACTATCCCATTTATCACCACCGGCAGGTCTATAGAGTTCTTTTAGTAGTGTTTGTTGTTGAGATATATCAGCCGCAATTACAACCGTGGAATAATCAAATTCCCTAACTTTACCTTCAATAACACCGTCTGAGTTATTTATGAAACTTGTGTAAGATGGCAGCGACTTAAAATTCTCAATTAATTTTTGTTCCTCACCCAACTCTTCTTTGACTATATCCGCAAATTCATTACAGAGTCTTCTAAAAATTCTTTTTAATCTCCCCATTTTACTTAACCTTCCAGAAATTACAAAGTCAATAAAATTATCAAGTTTATCCTCATTATTAAACACATTTGATAAAATCAAAAAC
>TARA_R110000796_G_scaffold57672_2_pt1 | contig 20991 bp, 24 predicted proteins | sample TARA_R110000796 | Tara Oceans TARA_R110000796 (sample SAMEA4397815) | marine metagenome | biome: Polar Biome; feature: [SRF] surface water layer (ENVO:00010504); material: water (ENVO:00002006), including particulate matter (ENVO:01000060) such as... | depth 5 m
CAATCTTAGGCGAAACTGAAGATCAGGCTAAACGTGCATCTTGTATCGGTGAGTATGCCACAAAGATGACACCGGAGCCTGAAGAAGAGCCCGAAGACTATGGTGATGATGAATGTAAGGGTTGCTACTAGAACCCCCTCAACTGGTGAAAACGTAAAAAATGACCCCCTGTATACCATGCTCTCGCTGGCTTATGTTTGACACATTAACATTACTCGTTTAAAATCACAGAAAACCATTATTTACATTATTGTTTAAAAGCATTACGATATTGATTCAAATGAATAGGTGGGCAAAAACTCACCGTACACCTTAATGGAGACGGCATGGGCAAACGAGGAAAATTCAAAATGACCAACAGGGCGCATAACCATTGTGCCGATGTTAAAGTATTATTGAAGCTAATTGACACAAGACGCAGGTTTTGGCAACTCACTGGCCAAGACTTGGCCGACTTATGTGGAATGGGGCAACCGGCGGTCCAACAGGCATTGACCGGTAAAGCGGCATGTTCGTTTCGGCGTGCTGTACACATTGCTAATGCCCTTGGAATCGAAGTGACAATTAAAACGAAGCTACAGGCCATGCCAGTGTCAGTAAAGAAGATAAAGCGTTTTAACGAAACTAAGATCAAGCAAGCTAGGGCTAGGTCTGACATTTCCAAGGCTGCTAGGCAGGGTGAGAAGATAATGTCTGAAATTGAACAATTACCGGAAATTGACGAATATAAGGAAGAAGGTGCGAAATGAATAGGTTGGCCAAACAACAATCGACATCTCAAATCCTTAACGAAAGTGATACAATGCGATTTGCGAAGTTGGAATGGGGAGGGAAATTATGTTAATAACAATCTTAATTCCAGCCCTAATGGTGTTACTGTTAGGGGTCTTATTTGCGGCTATGCCATACCCTAGCCACAACACCCGGTTTGACATAGACTCAAAACCTAAAGAGAAGCGGGGGAGTGCTAGGCATCCAACCCCGGAGATATTATCGTCACCCAAAAAAAAAGCGTAGTACCACTTCAACTGGCCTGAAATAAGGACACCAATATGAACTACAACGAAAACAATAATTGGATTAAACTGAGCCGCAAGATAACTGAGAATCCATATTGGCTGTCCGCTAAGTTTACTCCTGGCCAAGCAATGGTTGACTTACTCATGCTTGCAAACTGGCAAGAGACATCTTTCGTTAAGAGAATGGTTAAAGTGACGGTTGATCGAGGGCAAGTAGCTTGGAGCAAAAAGGCACTTTCTGTCAGGTGGGGGTGGTCTATTACCAAAGTGACTGGTTTCCTATTTACCTTAGAGAATGATGGGTTTCTAGAAACCAAATCAACACCTCTAACCACTGTGATAACAATCCTTAACTACGATCTATACCAAGACAATAGAAATCAAACAGAAATCAAACAGAAATCAAGTAGAAATCAAAAAGAAACATATAAAGAAAGACAAGAAAGTAAAGAAGGTAAAGAACAACTAACTTCTTGTCGGGAGGATGACAAAGAAAAAATCTACGAAGAATGGAATCGCAGGGCTAAAGCAAATACCCGAATGCCGATTGCCCGAAGTTTCTCGAAAGGCAGGAAGATCAAAATAGCTCTCAGACTCAAAGACTCAAACTGGCATCCTGCGTTCACTCAAGCTCTAACCAAGCTCCCTATCGCAAACAGACCTGGGTTTGACTGGCAGCCTGACATCGACTGGATGATCGCTAACGACGAAAACGTGTTTAAAGTCCTTGAGGGCAAGTACGACACCAAGGCCAGCATTGCTAACACGCCAGCATCCCAACCGGCCCTGTCAAAGATGGAATCAGACATCCTGTCCTGCATCGACATTGAACTTAAACTAAAATCAACAGCAATCGAAACGGCTGTCCGAAGCAACTATGCGTCAGGTGGCAGCGAGCATTACATACTTGATGCTATTGACATCTGTAAAAACATGCAAAAGACTAAGCAGATCGACAATATGCAGAGTTTATTTCTGACTGCGATCAAAAAAGTAACATCAGGCGAGTGGTCATCATAGCTAACATCGACACAGCGTCCCGTTATGTGGCCTACAATTTACTCGCGGCTAACGAAGCACTGTAGACTGCAAGTAAAACTGCCGAGCGATTTAAACGCTATTTAAGGAGCAATTGTGGAAGTAAACGACGACCTGCCTTTTGACCGAGAAGCCGAAATGGCGGTACTGGGATCAATGATCTTGGATGCAAACATCATCAACGATTTATCATCAGTGATTAAAGCTCGTGATTTTGTACTTGAAGAACACCAAGACATGTTCAAAGGGATGATGGATTTTTACTTTCAAGAGGGGATTGACAGGATGTCCGTAAGGGATCTTGTTATCTTTTTCAAAACCGAGAGACGGCTGACAACTATCGACCATGGTGGAGTTGGTCATTTTATCGCACAATTAGCACAGGCTGCCCCGGTTACTTCCCATTGGAATTATTACGCTGATCGTGTTCGACTTATTAGCATGAAAAGGGATTGTTTTGCACATTCCCTGAAAATGTTGAAACTCTGTCAAGACACGGCTAGTTCGAGTAACGAACTGGTTAGCACTACCGCTGACATGCAGATGTCTCTAGCGGACTCAGGCAAGACAAAAATCATGGATCTCAAGGATTTAATGATTGAACATGTCGTTGACCCGGCTAAGAATCAGGAATTATTGGTTGCTGCCGGTGTTTCGTCTGGCTTATGGAGTTGGGACAACCTTGTCGGAGGTCTACGTCCTGGCAGCCTGAATGTCATTGCTGCTCGTCCTAGTGTCGGAAAGTCAACATTAGCCCCAATCTTTGCTGCATCGGTGGTTGAAAAGACAGGCAAGACGGCATTGTTCTTCAGCCTGGAGATGCTAGGGGAATCCTGGGCGTGGCGAGAATTCTCTCGACTGTCTGGAATAAAGGGCAAAGACCTTCGTGCTAATTCCAGTAAGGGGTTGTCCGATAAAGACTTAACTGTCTTAGACAATACCCTACGTGACCTTGAAGAGAATAAATATCTGATCATTGACAAGCCGGATTTAGATGTTTCTCAAATTACTGGGATATCTAAGGTTCAAGACGAAAAGACACCTCTCGGTTGTATTGTGATTGACTATATTCAGCTTGTTTCGGCAATTCGTGCTTCTCGGTCTAGGCATGAGGAAGTGGGGGATATTTCTGGTAAACTAAAGCAACTAGCTAAAGAACTAAAAATCCCAATTATCTGCCTCGGACAGCTCAACCGAAGTGGCGAACCGGGTAATCCGCAAATCAGTCAGATGGCACAGGCAGATAAAATTTCGATGGATGCCGACACGGTGACTCTGATCCATCGTGCAGTAGATGATGCCGGTAAAAAGAAACCATCTGAGAAGGCAAACGCAAGAGAGCGTCTTGGTGAAAATAAAGAGCGTATAGATGCCGAGCAATTAGCTGACATGCGGTTGCAGCAGGGACTCGAAGACCTTATAATCACGGTCGATAAAGCAAGAGATGGTGAGAGAGGGCGATTCCCGGTTACTCACCACAAGGGTTTATTCAAGATTGAAGAACCTGGGACTCAAGAAGATCAGACCAATGCGGCATTTACAGAAGCTAAGATGGCTGACATTGAAGAAACTGGAGGAGACTTTGGTGGTTTTAATGAGGGCGAAGAAGTAGAAGAACCGGATCATGGTGTAGTAACCCAAAATCTAGACAACATTCCATTTTAACAAGGAAAAATACTATGAGTATGAAACAACATCGACGACTAGCTAAACAGAATAAGGAAAAAGTGATTCCAGGCAGACTCTCTGCATCTTTTGGTATCCCCAAGAGTCTTGCAGTAAACATCGACCACCTAACACCTAAAGAGCAACTACAGTGTGATCACTACATAAAAGAGGCTGTTCGGGAATTACGCGAGGTTTACGAGCGGGAGAGTTTTATTGCTAATCCTACAATCGATCACAGATATCCCCATATTAGAACCATTAGAAATCCCAGGGTAACCACAACATCAGCACTTAGCCGAGCAGACAGTCAATACCATGGCAATCATTATTCTGAGTGTTAAGCACGAGCCAATAGCACAACCTCGCCAAAGATTCTCCGCCAGGGGAGGTTTTGCTAGGGCTTATGTCGATAAAAAACACCCGGTAAATTTCTACAAACGGGCAGTCAGGGAAGAAACCACAGGCATGGACATCATGCTTGGGCCGCTAAAAGTTACTATTTGGTGCTATTTTCAACGGCCAAAGGGACACTTTAAAACTAAAAAAGGGGCAGTAACGGATGTTTTAAAACCATCTGCCCCTAAATTTAGGACGAATACGCCAGATAACGACAATCTTGCAAAGAGCGTGCTAGATGCACTCAACCCAGATCCTCCAGGTAAAGGGGACTATCCTGGTTTGTATCCTGATGACAAAAACATTGTGGATTTAATTGTTCACAAGAGGTTTGCTTGTCAGAAAAACCCAGTTGGTACTATCATTGTTCTCGAAGTGGTCACAGAGCAAGAAGACATGAGCTACATGCTCTAGTTATAACGACAACAAGTTATTTTAAGTTTATTTTAAACTGTGATTGTGTTGTAGATGTAATTATGTACAATATATTATGTCAAGATACTTCCAAACCCAAAGGAGACGATATGTTAGTACAGATTCCAGGCACAATTGCTCATGTTGAGTCATCGGAAGTCATCTCTGTGAATATGTGCAACTTTGACAGGACTAACTTTAGTGTCCGCCTCAGAGGAGTAGATTGCGACATTATCTCGGAAGCTGACCGTAGTTGCGGTGATTTACTTAGAAGGAAGACGGTAGCAAATGGCCGTATCTTTAGATTCATCAAAGCTGTGAATGAGGCAAACGCCAATGGCTAGTCTCCAAAAAAACAAAGACCGCTACACGCTACAGTTCTCCCTTCACGGGAAACGAATAACATGGCGACTAGGCAGCTTAAACGGACGCACAGCAGCCTCGTTCAAGTTTCAGTTGGAGTCATTGGTCGAATCTCTAAACATGGGCCAGAAGGCCAATAAGAGCGTTCTAGCATGGATTGACGGATTGACCCCAATGTATCGAGACTTTTTGGTTCGTCATGGATTAGTGGAAGAAAAGGGTTCTTCATCGCTGGGTAAGTTCCTGTCGTTTGCTATGGATAAGCACTACAGTGGCAGTGCCAAAAACACTGTTCGGAACATGTCCAACGTGCAGCGTCAATTGATCGCCCGTTTTGGTGACACTGCCGATATGGAGTCAATTACCAAGGGTGACATTGAGATATGGAAGCGTGACCTGATTGCAGAGAAACACTCTGATGCCAACGTGGCATCCTACCTTGAAAAGTCCCGTCGATTCTTTAACCTAGCAGTAGACCATGAAATTTTGCAAAAAACACCTTTCCGAGGAATATCCATTCCGTCTTGTACAAATGTGGACCGTGTGGTATATGTAGATTCGGCTAAAATTAATCAATTACTGTCTGTTTGTGACGTAAACTGGAAGGCATTAGTATGCCTAAGTCGCTACACAGGGCTAAGGTGTCCATCGGACATCAAGTCGCTGAAATGGGCAGCAATTGATTTTGACCGAAAGCGGATATTGTCAGACCGACAGAAAACAAGCAGAACTGTTGAAATCCCAATGCAGCCAGAAGTAGAATCCGCACTCAAGGCGATGCTGGATGTTACCGGGGAATCCGAGTACGTGTTCAAGGATGACATTCGTCTATCGGGAGAAACTATCTACAAGCGTCTAAAACTTAGAGTTATTAAGGCTGGATTAACTCCCTGGCCTCGGTTGACTACCAATCTTCGTGTTTCAATGGGCGTTGATTGGAAGAATGCTGGGATACCTCATTCAACTTACTCGGTCTGGTTGGATCATTCGGAAGCTGTGCAGAAGAGCCATTATGAGCATATTTCAGACGCTGAGTTCGATCTCGCCACTAACATGGGAGGTGTTTAAATGCAATTAAAAGATTTGATCCAGCAGGTTGCACAGTGTTACTCTGTTGAAGAATTCGCGTTGTTTAAGAAGAAGATTGCCCCTAAGATTAGGAAAGGCAAGTCATTTGGTTTTAAAACAGGCGATGCTGGCTACGGATGCGAAGCCATGTGCAGTGGATGGAACGGGCTAGACCCCAAGTGTCGGTGTAGGGCGTACAGCGTCATGTGGTCGCTTGAGGATGGCGAGTTTATCGCTAGAGGATACTGAAACTAAGGCAGGGTTCCGGCAGCAAGACGTATAAGTTGACGCTGAACATCGGATTAAATAACTGGAGTTAGCCCTCGCTTTACGAACGTGTGTTGGAATAGGTAGACAAAATGATATGTGCTAGGTTTAGCGACCCAGTGCCGTTCATCTCCCATCGGGAAGGGGTGGGGAGAGTCTTCATCGGGTTTAGCGGCCCCTTGAATGTCTCTCATGTGAGGTGCAAATCCTCGCCACGTTCATGTATCGGGCTTTATCTCTCGATACAGGTTGAGACGTTGGCTCTTGTTGAGCTGACACGCAAGGAATTTGGATGCCCTAGACTGGGGAGTTTGGGGCATCCATACTTTTAACAAGGAAATAAAATATGACAGATTTAATACCGGCTAAATGGGTAGACCGAATTGATTGGTTTGACAATGAAAAAGACTGGCTTGATGCGAGACAGACTTATGTCGGTGGGTCAGCGGCTCCAGCATTATTCAACCAGGGCTACAAAAACACAAGTCCTTTATCGGTTTGGGAGTCGTTAGTATTCCCTGGGCAAGCTCCACCGCTAAAAGGTGAGTTTCTGGATCTAGGGTTGCGTCTTGAACAATCGATTGCCGATGAATACATGCACAGAACCGGTGCTAAACTTTGGGGCAACGCATATAACATCTGGCGACATCCAGAGTATGGCTACATGGCCTGCACACCTGACTTTATCGACTTTGAAAACGAAGAGAATGTGCAGATTAAGAATGTGTCATCGTTTGCCAGCAAGGAGTGGGAAAATGACGAATACCCACTGAAATATGAAGTTCAAGTTCAGCACGAGATGCTTGCTACTGGCATGAAGTCATCTAAGCTAGTCGCTCTACTTGGTGGCCAATCCGTGGCCATTCGCCATGTCGAACGTAACGACGAATGGATTAACGATGTGCTGATGCCAACCATCAAGGCGTTCTGGGAAAACCACGTTGAAACGAAAGTTCAACCGGATCTCGAAGGCGTTGCTGGCGAAGGTCTAGTGCTTGCTAGGTTGCATCCAGAAGATAACGGCAAAGCTGTGTCTCTGCCACCAAACTTTATGACGATGCTTGATGAAATTTCACCACTGAAGCAGAGTATCAAAGAACTAAAAGACGAGCTAGACGTAAAAGAATCTATCATTAAAAATGAGCTTGGCGATAATACCTATGGTGAGACTTCTGACTTGCGTGCTGTCTCTTGGAAGTCGCAAAACCGTAAAACCTACGATATCCCTGATGATATCAAAGAACTATATCGCGTTGAGGACAAAGTAATTCGAGTCCTGCGTTTTCCTAAATCCCTTCCTAAAGGAGTACACTGTGAGTAATCAATTAACCGCAGGCGATCTAAACAACAACATTACAGCAATGGCACAGTCGTTCGATGATGCTATTCCTAAATCAATGCGTGACGAGCTTGATAGTAGCCGGTTCATCCGAATCGCACTTACCTCGATTAAATCAAATCCAATGCTATTAGCGTGTAAGCCAGACACAATATACAAGTCTCTAGTTGAAGCCTGCCAGCTTGGATTGACCGTCGATGGGGTTCTTGGGCATGCGTATCTCGTTCCGTATAAAGGTGTTTGCACACTGATTGTTGGATACAAGGGATTAAAGACACTTGTTAATAACACTGGCAAGGTGGCTATATTTAAGACTGGATGCGTTTACAAAGGGGATACTTTTGTCCACTCCTCTATCCCGTTTGACTTCCAGCACACATACGGCGATAGCGACAGAACCGACGATAACGACATCACTCATGTGTATACTTGGTGGAAGCTGTCTAATGGCGAGTGTGATGCGTTAGTGTGGACAGCGGCTAAAGCAAGGAAGCATCAAGTGAAGCATGGTGGAAAGAGTCCTGCGTGGAAAAGCTCATTCCCCAAGATGGCCGAGAAGAGTACGTGTCGTGACGCAATTGGGTCAGGGGCAATGCCAACATCTAGTGATGTACAGACATTGGTACTACAGTCTGACGAGTATGACCGCGATACAACCGTCAGCACTATAACATCTTCGGTGATATCAGAAAAACCAACAAACTTAAAACAACTTGAAAATAAGTTTGTCCCTACTGTTGGCGAAACCCAAGATGACAGTATACTTGATAAGGCAGTCAACGCGGTAAAGGCTTGCGAGACAGTTGAGGATGTCTTGGCTGTCCAAAAAGAGTTTGAGCCTCGGTTGTCTACTGATGACTCGTTTGAATTAAATCAAGTCTGCGAAGAACACGCAGCAACACTCCAAACACAAGGAAACTAAAGATGTCCGAAGAAAAAATTGTACTTGAAAACGTAGGCCCAGTATCCCACTTAGAAATCAATCTAGGTGAACCTGGAATCACAATCTTGTCTGGCCCAAATGGGTCTGGAAAAACTACATCACTGGAAGGAATCCAAAAGACCGCTACGGGCAAAGGCAAGATGTCTGTCAAGGATGGAGAACGTAGTGGTTTGATTGAAATGCCTGGGGCTAAGTGTACTATTAGTGCTGTAACCCGGCATAAGAACAGCAAATGCACTGTTGTGAATCTTGAGGATCAGTTTAGCTTGGGCGACCTTGTTGACCCTGGGCTAAAGTCTGATGACGCTGCTGACGCTCGTAGGATCAAGGCGTTAGTGGGCCTTACTGGAGTTGAGGCCGACATTGCCATGTTTAACGGGAAAGACTTTTCTGAAATTGATCAGTTGGTGATTCCTGAAACTACCGACTTGGTAGAAATGTCCGCTATGGTTAAGCGTGAGTTTGAACGTATGGCTCGTGAATCCGAGAAGTTTGCTAGTGCAGAGGACGTAAAAGCAAAAACTCTTAGCAGTACGCTTGAAGTTCTAGACTCCGACTTAGTTCCGTTGCCAATCGAGGAAGCTCGCAAACTACACCAGGGTGCTATTATCGCTCTCACTCGGTCTAATGAACGGTTCCAAATCGAGGAGCAGCAGAAGATTCAACGCAAGGTTGCGAAGGAGGAGTTTGATGCACGTACTGCTAACTCTTCGCACAAAACGGCTGACGAACTAAATAGCCTATCCGTTAAAAGCAGGGCAGCCTGCGATAAGGCATTAGCCAAAGTCCGGGCGCTTGAGCAGAAACTATCGGATGCTAGAAAGTTGGGTGATGCTGCTATTGCAAAGACCCAGCAAGCCGACAAAGACCTCGTCTTTGCAACTGAACATGAGTCGATGCTTAACGAGCTTCGCAAGACTTTTGAGGCCGACACTTCTAACGCGATTTCACCAGTGCAGATTGCCAAAGAGACTGCCGAAGTTAGTGAATACGAAGCAAGGTTAGATTTTTCAAAGAAGTCTGCTCACAATGCAGCAACCCTGTCGTCGATTGATATCCATTTAAGTTCTGCCGCACACGCCAAAGGAAAGAGCGTTCGGTGTCGTAAATCAGCAGCTTTGACGGATACGGTTATCTCTAATGCGATTCACTGCAAACACCTGAAGGTTGAGACGCTTCATGGCAACACTCGATTGGTAGTTGATCATGCCCGCGGACCATCGACATGGTTTGGCGATCTGTCAGAAGGCGAAAGATGGCTCATTGCTATTGACATTGCTCTTGACCAACCGGTGTTTGCTAATCTTGAAAAGGGGCAGAATGCGATTATTGTGATTCCACAACATGCCTGGGAATCTCTTGACATTAAGGCGCGGAATAAGATTTCAAATCATGCGGTTAAACGTGGGATTCATGTTCTGACCGCTGAAGCTACTCGTGATGAAATTGATGGGGATGAAATCATTGTTAAGAAGTTTGGGGGTGCAAAGTGAGATTAAATGAAGCACAGATTAAAAAAATCGAGGACCAGTTTAGAAAAGGCCGAGAATATGGCTACAATGATCTTGAAATGGCATCGCATGTAAACATCCCACTCCCCCTTGAGTGCAAGACAAACGCCGCATTTCAAGTCAAGTTCACACAAGACCAGGAATACCGGTTCGGAAGCGTGTGGACTCACCCACTGGGAACCTCGGTAAGATTAGAGAGTGTTGGTGGATATCGAAACACCGACAAAGATAGTTTCTTTTATGATATGATGGAATTATCTGAAGAGAACGGGATTTTAGAATTCCACTGGCTATCGAATCCGTTGTGTTTTCCTGAATTCATAAAGATACCAGAACCTCCTGAGTGTAAGACTTATCGGTTCCAAGTGTTTGACAACGGTTGGGCGGACGGATCTGTCTGGATTGGTTGTTCCAACAAATCATTTACAGCGACTATCCCGTATTTTGACAAATTTCCTAATCCCATGAACAAGTATGAATTTTGGAGAACTATCCAAAACCGAGCCGCGAAAGACTTCCACTGGATTGACGAATGCCCGGCACTTGGCCCATGGCATGAAAACAAAGGAAAAAACTAATGCCTAAGATTGTTAAGAAAACCATGACTAAAGAGGGCGTTGTAAATTATTGCAGCGATCTCGGCCATCTGCACGTAGCAATGAAAGACTTAATCCGAAACTTAGACCGAAAGGGCATTGACAGCTTAGAGGTGGTTAATGCAACCATTGGGGTCAAAGGGCTAAAGGATGCCGGGAAGTTTATTGCGGCGATGCAGAGTAACTACTACGAGCAAACCGAACCAGATAAAAAAAATAACTATTCTATATCATAACTTTTGAAGGAGAGATTATGTCAGCGTTTAATCGTGTTATCCTCGTGGGAAATCTAACCCGCGATGTTGAGCTAAAGACAATACCAAGCGGAACATCTGTCTGCGAGATCGGCCTTGCGGTCAATGAAAAAGAAAAACGTGGCGAAGAGTGGGTTGAAGTGGCCACGTTCGTTGACATTACACTGTGGGGTAGGACTGCCGAAGTTGCTGCCGAATACCTTAGCAAGGGTGCATCTGTTTTGGTCGAAGGACGATTAAAGCTGGATACTTGGGAACAAGAAGGAAACAAGCGATCCAAACTGCGTGTCGTGGGAGAGAAGTTACAGATGCTAGGCGGCAAGTCTGGCGGCGGTCAACAACAGCAGCAGTCGTCGTCCCTTGGAACTCCTGCACCGTATCCAAGTCAACAACAGCAACAGTCTAATCAACAGGCACCCAGTCAACGTGTGCAACAGGAAATCCCTGGTGCAAACGCTTCTGACGACATCCCATTTTAAGGAAATAACATGCGAACATTAAAAGAACTAAGCCAAGCGATTGGCAAATGGGCAGACAAAAACTTTGGAACTAAGAGAAACGGGTTTCTTGGTATCTGTGAAGAACTAGGAGAATATGCCGAAGCGACGACTGGTATTGACCGGGTTGATGCCCTGTGCGATATCCTGATCTACGCATTAGATCATGCCTACTGTGAGGGTATTGAAGTTTATCCAGATCCCGAAGCACGAATTTCAGGCTATGGGTGTAATCCGGCTGAAGTAGTCCAGGTCATCACAATCGTAAAAGGGCAACTTGCCCAATGCGAGCTTAAAAACCTACAGGGCATTCGTAAAGATCCAGCTACGTTTGATAAGCGTCGATCTGACTTGCTGAATCAATTAATACTTGATACGCTAGAATGCTTGGCCGATCACCACGTAGATTCCTTAGAGACGCTGAATAACACATTCGACAACAATGTGTCTAAGCGAAACTGGAAGGATGACCCAGAGAATGGTGGTGGCTACTCGCATGTCGTGGTTGAGGGTGACGGAGCGTCAATCACTATTAGCAGCATTAAGTGTCCTTGAATCCACTAATCATCGCAGTGACCGTCTTGCAGTTTGCGGGCGGTCTTTATGATTTTTATCGAGGCAACTACCTGGATGGATTCTTATGGATCTTTGTGGGGGCTGCTAATCTCTGCGTGCTATTAAAAGGAACCGGATAACTTCTAGAAACTATACCATGCTGCTGTACAATGCGTAGTATGGTGTTATAATTAAGACTCAGTCGGCACTGTTTGGATGTCTGCAAAGCTCCAGCGGTTGCTTTTCCTTGTTAAGACCGGGAATCAGTGTCGGCTATTTTCTAAAACCTTTATCGCTCTGCCACTCCAAACCGTTCACAGTCAGGTTGCCACCAGCTTCGGAATGACTCTTTTTGCTCTTCTGTTTTTTCTAAAAATACTATCACTGGTAGACCTTTTCGGTCATAGGACAAAGCACTGGTTTGCTTGTGATTCTTGCCATGTTACTTGCTAGGCAATCATTAGACTCGACAAATAATTTGCATTCCGAACTTTGATAGGCATCTACTTTATAATTCAAGACTTCCTTGTCGGCTTTCCGGTCACGGTTATTGTTCCACGGCCCCATCACTAGCTTATCGTAGTTGATTCCGTTAATACCAAGCCATTCCTCGGTAGCGTCACGGTACTTGCCTAGCCTAGCTGTGACTAAGACATTTGCAGTGTTATTTCTAATGGCGTAACGCACTGGTGCGTCTGTGAGATGCTGCATGTATTTCGCACCGTCATCGTCATTACTCGATTTGACATCAGGGCATAATATGCCGTCAATATCAAATGCGGTACTTGTAACAAATCCACTGTTAAAGAAGTTCCATTCGAGGTAATGCGGGTTTGGTAGAGGCTTACTGAAAATGTCGACCTTAGTCTTAGCCGATGGTGTAACGTACACGCACGCAGTGGTGTAATTTGGGAGGCATTGCAGACTATTGACTCTGTCCATCTCCCTACCACGGTTTACCGTGTCGTCAATAACAACAGCGTGACGTATTCCCGCATCGGCAAGATTGAATCTTTTGCCACTTCCGACAGAAACTAGCTCACTATCACGCAGTGTGTACAGAGGAAGATGCAAGGTTGTGGCAACAACAGAAGCTGGAAGCATGCCAGATCTCGGCACGCCAATGACTGCATCAATATCTGAGGGTAGTTTTTCTATTAAATAATATGTATCCCTAATCAAAGATCTAGTTGGCACCCACTTAGCCTTACTGCATCTTTTTTCTCCGCATCTCTTCACGCCTTTGCGTCCAACAAAGTTTGATTGGCAAACCTTATTAGTAACATCCTTGGATTCCCGTTCACAAACATCGCATACACCCGTGTTGTCTTTGTCAACACAAGCTCTGTAGGAGTGTCCATTGTATACAATCTTTTTAGCCATTAAGGACTTTCTTTGATAATGACATACTCAGGGTATTCGCCATCGAGACATACAGATACAACAGGCAAGGGGAGGGGGCCAAGAGTCTCACTGAAATACGGGACTCTAAATTCGGGAGACGCAGATCGAACGTCAATCGGGCCTAACCCTGTATATACCCACGTCTGTGCGGCCCCTGCAATAGGGTCTGGGCATCCAGTTGTCTCTTGCGCTCTTAGAGTCACAGTCACAATACAACTAAGGTTCTCTGGTTCGCCATCACCGGCTAGATTTACACAATTCTGATTGACAGAAACTAACCATTCAATATCGGAAGCAGCTGCGCAGTGACAATTATGGACAAGTGGGGAGCTGTTATCCCAGTCATCGCTCCCCCCTCCGCTTGTGACCGTCTGATCTCCGGTGAATATAGTCTCGCATGTGCGATCACCAACAGTACAGTATGATTCATCTAGAAGCCCGGTTGGAACCTCGACAATTAGATTGTCATATCGGTTATTCCCAGTATCTCTTCGCGGCTTGCAATTGTCCGAGGTGCAGGGGCAGCAACATTTTCGTCTACTCATATTTTAACTCCCACAATCCGTTCCATCATCGCACATGAAGTCTATGATTTCCCATCGTTGGTCACAGGAAATCCAGGCTACATATCCAGCATCTCCATCGCAACCGTATCCATACAAATTGTTCCTGTCATATGCTGAAAAATCGGTAGTCGGGTCACATGAATCTGAAAAAGTTGCAGAGTAAGGCGATACGCCAGCGTCTGCTTTTAAAGTGAACGGCCTAACCCCAGAGTTAGAACCGCCGCTACCGGGGTGAGTGATAGTGTAGGCACTAACACAGACATACTTCGTAGTGGTGACAGTTTTACCTTCCACTTCCTCAGTGGACTCAACTTCGGCGTAAGCAATGACATCCTGACGCGATAAATTTGGAATAGCGTCATCAATTTCTGGCAAGATCACATCGATAGCCACCGTACCGGCAGAGCCATCGCAGTCTGTGGTGATGGTACACGGAACAGATGTACATTCGGAAACGCCCCATGCGTTCGCGTCTGTTGATACATAAGCCCATTTTACGCTGCCGAATGAATCTGATTTAGTATAAGCACTTACACACACGTAATCAGTGACATCCACCGAACTTTCCGAGTTTGTTGATTCGCTGTCCGATTTTGCAACGCCAGCAAAAGCAATAACATCCCCCGTATGGATATTGGGAAGCACGCCTTCTATCTCAGGAAGGTTTACGACAAACAGCAGCCCGTCTAGCGAAACAAGGCCATCACAGGAGTCAACGGTTGAAACTACGACCTGCGTACAACCACCTTCCGCCCATTCCTCTACATCAGACAATGCGGCCCCCCATTGAACTGTCCCGTTGTCAGGGATTGTATAATCGCTAACGCATACATACTCCTCTGTCGGTTGCGAACTACTAGAGCCACTAGAAGATCCTTCGGTTCCTGTAGTCACCGCAGCAAAAGCAATGATGTCCCCAGGTTTAAGACCAGGAAGCATTTTGTCTATTCTAGGAAGCACAACGGTGTATAATTCGGTATTATCATTGTTGCCGCCACCATTACACGAGTTTCTTCTTGAGACTGTGATCGATGTGCAAGTGCCAGTCCAGGCAGTAACCTCTGTGCCAACCTCGCCCCACATGACATCGCCAACTGAACCAGGGCCAACCCAGGCTGTGCAGTAGTCGTCAATATAAAAGCTAACGCCCTCGTTGGGCTTAATTTCCTTCTTGCTCCAATTATAGACGTATTCTTTGGTTATGCCAGTCGGTTCTAGTTGTCCAGAGACATTCCGTGACCAGATAACAACACCCCCCTCACCGGGCTTATTTGTCTCTGGGTTAAAAGCTGTTATACCAGCACTGGTAACGACACCAATATGCTCGGACCCCTTGAGTACGCGAAGGCCAGGGTCTTGCGATAACTGCGTTTCGGGATCTGAATCATAAGGCATCGTCTTAGTGCGAGTTGTAATAGACAAACTGCCATGCGATACACATCCAATGCGATAATGCTCAAAGTCTCGCCTTGCATCAATCTTGAGATCCTGTATCCCGGCAAAGATAATATCGTATCCCGACAGGCTAGACTTCTCAGAATGATCAACCGCTATCTTTTCTGCCAGGGCATCAAGAACAACATCGTTTAGAGGCGTTCCACCAAGGTTATCAATGTCGTAATTAGCATAGGCAGATGAATTAATCACCTGAGTCCAGGTTCCAGAAAATTGGAGCGAGCTAGACTTCTCATACAGTTTTGGTTCAGGGCAGTCTACATGGTCAATTAGACCCTGAAATACAACATGATACTGACCTGGAGGAACTGGCTGTGCGTTTGGGCCTCCACTGATAACCGACCATTCGCCATCGGCAATGTTTTGCGTACCTTCACCGGGATCACCTTCTATTGCGTTCCAGCCTCTCGAAGAAACCGAACCATCCCATGCGCGAATGATTCTCTGTCCAACGCTAGAAGAAACCGCATCCAGCATCGCACCGGCATTTTCATACTTGCGATCAACCTCGGATACATCAGGCTTGAGATATGCGGAGGCAATAGTATCAGTGGTGATTGATTGTCCAATTGATGACGCAATCTTCTGAAATACGTCACCCCAACTGGAATCCTCGGTCAGATCCATATTGCCAACGTCATAGAACTGCCAAAAAAACCGTTCGTCCACGAGGTACATCAAATAAACAGATTCTTCATCTCCTCCAACGCTAGTTAGTTTTTTCCAGATGGGATAAAACTGTCCCCGTTTTTGATGACCAGTTTGTAGATTGAGTAACACAGTGTTTTGCAACGGCAACGAATCAGGAATACTTGCCCCGGAGACTAAAAAGCAACCAATCGCAAATCTAGACGCTCCAGTTGGCCAGTACATCTCATTAACGCCCAAATCCGGCATCTCAGGCCACTTTGGCATAGAAAGACCTACATACTGGCCTCTTCCGTTGCGGCTGCCTATGCGGGCGTTTGGGATGCCTGACGACGACACCAGATCCACAAACACTTGCATTAGTGGATGGTCGTTTAAAAAGGAGGCCATTAAGCCCCCTTCGTCGATCAGAATTGGGTTCCCGTTGATCGAGAACTCGGTGTTTTCTATGAACGTCAACTTAGATCCCAATCGAATAAAACATTAAACGCTATTTGCAGCCAACCAGAAGTGCCGTCACCCTTTTGGCCGACATTGTAAGATATTGGAGAGATTGGCTCAAATCCAACTTCGTCGCCACCGAGGTCAACAAGGTCGTGTGATACTAACGCCTGCAAAACGTCTGTTCCCAGTGTTATTATACCAGTAGTTTCGCTATTAAGAAACTCAGATGACTCGCCTGCTCGGTCTTTTTTCCGAACACTGTGAATAGTTACCGTGAAAGTGGAGTCAACCGTAGCTTGTTGTTGCCCACCGCCTGCAATAAGCGCATCATCAAAATTGCCATCCAGTGGAGTGACAATAAAAAAGTGGTCGCCCGGTCGCCCATTGACAATCATGTCAGGGTCTAAGCTCAAATAACAGTTGCTCCCGCGAGCCGTATCAATCTGATCGTGCAAGCGGGCAACAACTGATTCGAGAACCTGAGTTAAACTGGCATCAATTCGAGCCATTATCTGATCTCATTACTGATGGCCATGGCTAAGTCAAGTAGCTTCTCTTCGATGGCAGTTTGAGCGCGTTCTTCTGTGTTAGCGTCACTGTACTGAGTCGCTAACTGAGTAGCACAGTTGTCCCAAAGGCCAAGTACAGTGTCAGTACCATCAACGATTTGAGTAACAACAACAGTTCCGCCAGTGATGCTATCATCAGAAACAGCCAGCACGAGTGGAGTCGTGGCCATAGAACCTGAGAACACAGTGGTAATCGGGCTAGTTCCAGTCGTTGACGCTTCACCGACGACTACATTAGCATTTTGTTCGATTTCAAGCTCGATGGCAGCGGCATTAGCATTATACGCAACAGCATCACATACTTCATCGCCAACTTTAAGCGTGTATGTACCGCCAGAAGGCGAGCCTGTGAATGTGATAGTATAAGTAGCGTTCCCCACAAGCACATTAGTCATCTGAGCGTCAGGGGGAGTGGTAGTATGATTAATTTGACCAACAAGGTCTTGGTAAAAGTTAGCTAAAGTGGCATTCCCAGCCATAGTGTATCTCCTTTATGAGATAAGGCTGTCGGCGATAGTTTCCCCGCCAGCACTATTTGAAGGTAAAAGTAAATTGTTAGTTCTCAAGTCAAAGACGCGGTTTGACCATTCGTGAATAGTTCCACCGCGGTCGTTAGTAGGAGTAATAGTTACCTTGTCTCCAACAACCCAATCAGTCTCACCAGTGAACATTGCAACCATTGGTCCTCCAGTGTAGAGGGCTATTGAAGGAACAAAGCATAGTTCGTCAAAGAATACTGACGATGTATTAGTAATGGCAGTGGAAATCCTAACCCGCAGGTAAACATTTCCAGGTAAAACAGTAGGTGTCCTGAATGTGGTGTTGTGCATCGACCAAGAGGTCGTCAAGGCGGTTGCGTCAACATCAAGTAGATTACTCGTGCTTTCGTCATCAGCAATAACAGATCCGCCGATAGCATCCAGTAACTCGATTTTAATAGCACCAGCAGCGGGAGCCGAGTCTGTTTTGAAGAACGCATTGAATGAATAGGAAGTTGCCGCAGAAACAGTCAGTGGGTAGTACATTGCCGAAACTTCTGCACCGTTCGAGTTAAACTCCATAGCACGACCGCCACGCACGATATTTGCACTACCGGCAGTAGATGTGGCATGGGCGATTGACCCAACATCGAAGGTTTCGGTTGATGTTAGTTGGCCAGGATTAGGAACGTCCGTAAACGTGATTGTGTGAGTGTAGTTTGGCGACACACCAGTGGTCACAACAGTGACACTTGCCAACCCATTTAAAGCCCGTAATGCAGCTTGAACTGCTGACTGCGATGCGTTATACACTAACGGAGCAGTGTTTTGTTGTTTGCCATCTTTGTCAGTAAACTTTAGAATCATATAGCCAGTTGTAGGACTACTGGAGATGATTACAGTTTGGACTTCAATCGGAGTCATTAACACGGTTGTGCCTAGAGTAGCAACCTCTGCTATCCAGCCAGAGGGGAGGTTGGATGCGTTGCTATCTTCTGTTTCAAAAGCACCGGCCATTAGGTTCGCAGAACTATCAGCAACGTATGATGTGAGTGTCTGGCTTGCACCGCTTCCTGTTGGCCACAGAATGGAAGTATTGGCAACGGCTGGCTCTCCCTGCATCGAGCTTGCAGACTGGCCAGAAGCAAGAGTCGAAGAAACTGCGCCATTTAATACCTCGCCTAATATATGTTCGTTTACCTTGCCATCACCACGCTTAGTGGAATACACGATAACACCATCTCCAGTATTCCCAGAGTTATAGGCAACACTTCCTCCAATAGAACTAGCGTTCACAGAAGACGAAGCTGTTTCCATTTGTGATATTAGTTCAACTGTAGATGCTAGAGTAGTCGCGCTTGGAAGCACAACATCCTCTTTAATCATTTGTACTAATAGGTTTGCACAAGGTGTTTTTACTCCTGATGAAACAAAAGCAGTTCCAGCGGTTTTAATAGACGCAGTAGCAGCCTCAACTCCAGATGCAGTATTCCTAACCTCAAGCGTTCCAGCGGCTATTGCATCTAGGTAATCCTCTGCCTCTGCCGGAATAGAAGTAGCCGTAGCGGTAATAGCCGTGTTGCCAGCAAAGAATGCCTTGCCTAATCGGGTAAACAGCGTTGCAAAAGTTATAGCCATTATTGGACACCGTTTCCAGTTGAGGGATCACTAAACATAGAGGCAGGAAGAAGGGTTGCCTGTAATGTTGAATTGTCATAAGGGAATGAGCCAGCCCAGTACAGGGCATTATCAGGATCAATCCGCTTGCCTAAGTACCAGGATATTTCCATCCGTACTCTGTAAATGTAGCTCACTCCATCTGGCGATAGCTTTGGCGTAACAGCAGATAAGTGGTAGTATTTTAATGAGTGCTGAATGCCGTGATTTCCGTCTAGAAAACTAGGCGAAGGCTTAGGAACGGTAGGGGGCTTGCCGATTCTCTCCGCTTCAACAATCACAGTTCGTGTAGGCATACCCATGTGCATTCTGAAAACAAATGGATCTACGCTACTAGAGGATGTTTTAGCGACAGGCATCGAACCGTAACCAGCATGTTCGTTGTAATCGCTTGACATTTTGTAGTCAGTGTAGACTGAAGATGCCTCTAAATGATTTAGGTCACTCTCAGCCTGGGGTCCGAGGTCGCCATCTTCATCAGTTGTCTCAGTCGCACTGGTTCCATTATCAACTGTAGGCTCGACACCAACCTGATAAGTGGACATTGTGTCAGGGTCGCAAGGGTCTTGTAACGCCGAGTATAGCAGTCCTGCTAGAGGAGCCTTGGGATCAGGCTTTAGGAAAATGCGATGGTCATAGGATTCGTCTGCTTGCACTGATGCGGGTAGCGGGTCGCCAAGAGTCTCGCCAACAATGTTAAACAGTTTAAATTCGCCTTCAACTTTCGGCATCTTTTTGATTCGCATTACAGCCTGCACTTTATTGCTTTCAAGCTGCTCTGAGAAACTAGCGTGTTCGATTACGACAGGCTCCGCGTTCCCATTCTTTTTATTACGCGACAGAACGTCCAGTTTGGCATCTATGATTTTCATCGCTAGATACAATAAGTCTTTACGAGATCCCCTGGGCGGACCTTCTAGTTGAACCTGAACACCGCATATAGCATACGCACCATTACTAGTCGTTACATCATACCGGGCAGACCACTTGGTTGCAGGCTGTGGAGGCGATGCGTGTTCTTCTACATCAACTATCTCGAAATCTAATTCAAGACCGTTAGATGCTTCCGCGAAGTGCATCTTTGTTCGTCGAAAGCCACCTTGTATTGGAGGTATTGTATATCCACGTAAAGCGTGCAAATCGATGTCTTTGTTTTTAACCCGTAGTTTCCCTTTTATTGTACGAGTCGTGGCCCAATTCTCGTCAATATCGTCTATCGCCCAATAACGCAAGTTTGTGACACCGTCAACATGACCATTGCTTCCACCTTCACCGCAATCCCAAGTAGCCAACTCAATGCGGAACGTGACCATCGCGGACCTGTCACCACGGATACGATTAATAATGACCTGCGGTTTTGGGCCGTGGTTCAAGTCTTCGTGTGCTGACTGCGATGACGGGATAGAAGCGGTTGGCTTGACCGCCGATGGGACTACGTGAAATAGTGTATTGCTAGTGCTGCCAAAGTAGAAGCGAAACTCCCGCCTTGGTTTAGTTAAAGCGGAGAGTATTTGACTGTTCATATCGCCTAACTGACCAACCTTCACGCCAAGGTCTGGAGCAGCCGCATTGCTTTGTTCTAGATGGATGACACCTGAACAAGTAAGTACAGTCTTGATGTAGATCGGGTCAACGCCAGTAGAGTCGTACTCTGGTGTTTGTTCTATCGTTTGCAGGAGTACATCGTGTACTGTAATCCCGTTGTATGCTATTGTACTTCCGGCCATTATATTCCTTGGGCAGGGGCAGGAGCGGCGTTAGCAGGGTCAAAGTTTTTAACAATGTCATCCATTAACTCAATCCACGGTATCTTGGTGTCTT
>TARA_R110000796_G_scaffold4849_5_pt1 | contig 20958 bp, 28 predicted proteins | sample TARA_R110000796 | Tara Oceans TARA_R110000796 (sample SAMEA4397815) | marine metagenome | biome: Polar Biome; feature: [SRF] surface water layer (ENVO:00010504); material: water (ENVO:00002006), including particulate matter (ENVO:01000060) such as... | depth 5 m
TATGTTGGGTATAGGTGCATGTATGTTCTTCTTTTTATATACAGTATTCTCTACCTTATTTACAATTTTGTTTGGAACTAAAAATGAAAATAAGAAATAAGTTTCATCTACCTGATGAAGATACACATTTTAATGGTGATGATTATCAAGTACAGCATAGGTTTAATAGTGTTAAAGAATCTATGAAGAAGCAAAGGTTTGGTACAGCTATTGATGTAGGTGCACATGTAGGAACTTGGGCAGTTGATTTAGCTAGGTACTTTGAACATGTAATATGTTTTGAACCTATCCTTGAGCATAGAGAATGTTTAATAAAGAACATGGAGATATTTAAACCATCTAGATATTCTATTCTACCTTATGCATTAGGTGATGAAGATAATAAAACTATTCATCTTAACTATATGTCTGAAGGTAATAGTGGTACAGCATCTATTGATACTGAAGGTAAGTATGAAGCAAAACTATTTACTTTAGATAGTTTTAATTATGATAAGATAGATTATCTTAAAGTAGATATAGAAGGTTTCGAATTACAATTTTTAAAAGGTGCTACTGAAACTATTAAAAGAACTAAACCTGTAATGAATATAGAAATTAAAAACACATGTGAAAGATTTGATGTTAGCCCTAGTGATGTTAAAGATTATATTTCAGATGAATTAAAAATGATATGTGTAAATAATACTGTAAAAGATTATGTATATATTTATAGTGAGGAGTGATGTATAATTATGAAAGTAAAACCGACATACCTTTATCAATTAAAAAGTATCTTGAGAATGTTGCAGAGAAATCCATCAATGATATTGATTTGTCTGAGGCTAATTGTTTCCTTAACGATCTTGAAAATTGGTACGAGATTCAAACTTAAAGATTGTTTTTAAATATGGAAAATAAAATCCCCGACTTTATGAAAAATATAGTAGGAATATTTTATCTAGGTTCTTCAGAGAAGGATAAAAATTTCTGGCATAATAAATTTAGAGATAGGATCGAAGAGAATAAACAAACAGGTAAGTGTTGTCTAAGTTATTTTAATAAAGGTAGACACATTGTAACTGATAATATAAAAAACTTTGATGCTGCGATTACTATTCTTAATCATGTAAAATTTGAAAGGGATAATGATAACTATGGTTTTAAATGATAAAGAAAAAATAAAATACCTTGAACAAAATGTAAAAGATTTACAGGAGCAGGTAACAGAATCATATAAAAGAATTAGTAGTTTGACTGATACCTTACATCGTATGGGTTTTGATCATCTAATACGAGAAGATAATAAACCTATAGAACCTACACATTACATAGGTCGTAATGTTGTATGGTAGAAACAAACGTAGTTAGTTTTTATAGAAGTGTTCTAGATAGATACAGAAAAGGAACTATTCCTTTAGAAACTTTAGTGCGTTTAGAAATGATACGTAAGGGATATGATCCTAATAATTTAGATGACATTGAAACTTACTGGCAGACTGTTTTAATAGACGATGACACACCACCAGATAACCTACCGCCAAACGATAATAACGCCGCATAGGATTTAAATATGGAACACCAAATCAACGGACCTGTTTTTATAAAACAAAAAGTATCTGAATATATTATCAACGATAAAAAAGATAATGGATACTGGTCTTTAAAAGAAATTTGTTTAAAGATAGGTGAAAGGTATGGTGTCATGGCTGGTGTAGATGCTCGTGAAATAATATTAAAAGAAGTTGTTGGTATAGAAGATGAAGAAAGATATATTAATGATTCTATTCTTTCAGCTAAGAAACAAAAACAAATGCGGAGAATGACCAACCAAAATAAAAAGTTAGATGTGTTTGAAAATATATAAAAGGTATTATATATATCATAACTTCGTTATGAATAATATATATAATACTTTTAAAGTAGGAAGAAAATTATGTATTCTTTAATCCAAGGTTCTAAAGTACATGAATATAATTTATCTGAAAGTGATATCTCAGATATTCTAGATGGATATGATGCACTGTTTCACAACTTAGGATTTTCCACTGTTGTATCTGTATCAAACGAAACTCAGCTACCTAATATAAAAGTTATAGAAAATAACCAGCTACGTACTACCCTCTCCTTCCGAAAGGACAAGTAATGTCATCCGTAAATTCTTATTTAGAGACAGTCGATAGCACTGTGGTGTCTAAAGGTGTGTGCAATACTTGCCCATCTTCAGATGCCAATGTATTATTTAGTGATGGTCACCACTATTGCTTCTCATGTAGTACATATACCCCAGCCAATGAAACAGACATAAAGGAATACTCCATGCCTCAACAAGAAACAAGACAGACTAATCACGATTGGGAATACAATGAGTTAACTGATCGTAAGATTAAAATTGAGACAGCTAAAAAATATAATGTAATGTCTGAATCATATGGCTCAGATATAACTACACATAGTTATCAGTATCATTCTGTAGATGGTACTAAGCTAGGTGTGAAGATACGTAACGTAAAAACAAAAGAGATGTACTCTTCAGGTGACATCAAATCTGCCGCCTTATTCGGTCAGCATTTGTTCCCTAAAGGTGGTAAGTTTATTACCATTACAGAAGGTGAGTGCGATGCGATGGCAGCTTATGAACTACTAGGTTCAAAGTTCCCTGTTGTATCTGTTAAGACAGGTGCAGCTGGTGCATGTAGAGATATCAAACAGCAACTAGAATATCTAGATAGCTACGATAATATTGTATTATCTTTTGATGACGATCCACAAGGACAGAAAGCATCTCGTGAGATTGCTGCATTGTTTGAACCTAAGAAGGTTAAGATACAGAAGATGAATACATCTGAAGGATTGAAAGATGCAAATGATTATCTTAGGGCTGGTAAGTACGAGGAGTACAACAGACTTTGGTGGTCTTCTGAAGTGTATACACCTGCAGGTATTATTAACCTAGCTGATTTAGGTGATGATCTGTTTGATGATGGTGATCAAGAGACTTGTCTCTATCCTTGGAAAGGATTGAACGATAAACTTTATGGCATCAGAACAGGTGAGCTTGTTACGTTTACCGCTGGAACAGGTACTGGTAAGTCAAGTATCCTACGTGAACTTATGTATCATGTTCTATCTAATACAGATAGTAATATAGGTGTCCTTGCACTAGAAGAAAATGTAAAGCAAACTTGCTTTCATCTGATGTCAGTACCAGCTAACGATAGACTGTACCTTAAAGAAGTACGTGAAGGGTATGATCAAGATAAGTTACGTGAGTTTCAAAACCTGACTGTAGGTACTAGAAGGTTCTTCGCCTTTGATCACTTCGGATCAATTAGTAATGAAGAGATACTACAACGTGTTCGTTACATGATTAAGGCTATGGACTGTAGGTTTATTTTCCTTGATCATTTATCTATCCTTGTCAGTGGACAAGAGGAAGGTGATGAGCGTAGAAGTATTGATCTTCTTATGACAAAGTTACGTTCACTCGTTGAAGAAACTAATTGTGCACTGCTATTAGTATCCCATCTACGAAGAACTTCTTCTGATAAAGGTGCGGAAGATGGTAAGGAAATATCTCTTGGTCACCTAAGAGGTAGTCAAAGTATTGCTCAACTGAGTGATGCGGTTGTAGCTTTAGAAAGAAACCAACAAGCTGACGATCCTACAGAAGCTAACACTACAAGAGTACGTGTTCTAAAGAATAGATATGCAGGAGATAATGGTATAGCTTGTGCATTACAGTTTGATAAAGATACAGGACGGCTCACTGAAATTGATCCTGATATCGAAGTTGACTTTGATTACAACAGCGAGTATGACAAACTCTATGGTGATGAAACCCCTAGATAAAGGAGTTAATGATGCAGGTAATCTGTGACATTGAAACCGATGATCTAAACGCTACATTAATACATTGTATTGTATGTAAAGATATTAACACAAACGAAATACATTCATTCTATGGCGATAGTCTACATACTTTTAATAAGTTTGCTGCTGGCGTTGATCATTGGATTGGGCATAACTTCTTGTCTTTTGATGCACCCATCCTTAATAAACTTACTGGCACAACGATACCAATTACTCAAGTCACCGACACACTGCTCCTCTCAAGAATGGACAGACCTGATAGAGAAAATGGACATTCACTTTCATCGTGGGGAGTAAGGGCTAAGTATCCTAAGATTGAGTTTCATGATTTTAAATTCTTTACAAAAGAAATGTTAGATTATTGTATACAGGATGTGAACTTATGTCACAAAGTCTACCTATATCTGATGAAACGTATGAGTAAACATTCTTCTGAAGCAGTACGTATGGAACATACTGTTAGGTACATAGTAAACCAACAAAAACAGAATGGTTTTAGTTTTAATTATCAAGAAGCTAACATGCTTGTAGCATCTCTTGAGTCAGAGAAACGATCTGTTGAACAAGAAGTTCATAAGACTATGAAACCATTAGCAACTTTACTTAAAGTTGTTACTCCTCGTATCAAGAAAGATGGAACGATGTCTACTGTTGGGTTGTCTAAGTTAGGTGATCATGCTGCTTATGTATCAGGTATGTTTTCTTTGATTGAGTTTCCTGAGTTTAATCTAGGAAGCCGTAAGCAGATAGCAAAGCAACTTCAGTTCAAAGGCTGGAAGCCTAGTAAGTTTACAGACAAAGGTAACATCATTGTAGATGAGGTTGTTCTTGAAAATGTTAAGCTACCTGAAGCCCAACTTATATATAAATTTCTTCTGCTACAGAAACGTATAGCTCAGATTAATAATTGGATCAAAGCATTCAACCATGACACAGGATGTATACATGGTGAGGTAAATACCCTTGGTGCAAATACCAATCGTATGACTCACAACTCACCTAATGTTGCTCAAACCCCTGCATCTTATTCACCTTATGGTGAGGAATGTAGAGAGTTATTTAAACATAGATCATCAGATCGTGTCCTAGTAGGATCAGATGCTTCTGGTCTAGAGTTAAGATGTCTTGCTCATTATATGAATGATGATTCATTTACTGAAGAGATATTGGATGGAGATATCCATTCTGTAAATCAAAAGATGGCAGGCCTTCCATCACGAGATGCAGCTAAGACATTTATCTACGCATTAATATATGGAGCAGGGCCAGCTAAGATGGGAAAGATTATAGGTGGTGGTAAAGCAGAAGGCCAACAAATGTTGGAGATGTATTTTAAGAAGTCACCTAAACTTAAACGTCTTATTGATAACGTAAAACGTACAGCACGAACAGGATATGTACGAGCCGTAGACAATCGTTTATTAAATGTACGATCTGAACATGCTGCTTTAAATCTTTTATTACAAGGTATGGGTGCAATAGTCTGCAAGTATTGGCTAATAGAAATCATGAAGTTAGTGTATAAAAATAAGTTAGATGTACTACTCGTTGCATCTATACATGATGAATATCAGTTCGATGTTTTAAATGATCATGCCTCTGAGTTTGCAGATTATACAAAACAAGCTATCAAGACAGTAGAGTCTCAGCTTAATCTTCGTTGTCCTTTGGATAGTGACTTCAAGATAGGGGCTAACTGGAGCCAGACACATTAGTAGATTAATAATAATATCTTTTTTAATCTTAACTACTGGATGTGCATTGCCCTTGCCTTATCAGTTAGCCTCATGGACAGTCGATGGTATGTTATACATCACCACTGAGAAATCTATAACTGATCACGGCATTTCAATTGTTGCACAGAAAGATTGTGCCTTGTTACGAGTTGTTCAGGGTGATGAGATTTGTATTAATGATAGGTGATAACTCTGTAAGTAAATGAAATGAACTTACAGATTATCACTATCATATTATAGAACGAAAGGAAAATATATGTTGACATAAAGAACGCAATAAACGATACTGAAAAATATAAGATAGAAACTCACATTTTGTGAAAGGAATATAAATGAAGAAGCAACGTACCAGTGAACATAAAGTTCTATCGGCACTACGTAAGCGTTATCGTGTAACTCGTAAGACTGCGATTGAACGTAACCTATCAGAAAATCTTACAGCTACAATAGCAAGGCTTCGGCAACGAGGCTACGATATTGATACTGTAAAAGCATATACACCTGAAGGTTCTACATACACTCGCTATCGTCTTGTAGATGAACCACAACTTAACGTAATTTAATTTAGAAAGGATATATAATACTATGAGTATTATTCAAGGAACCGCATACTGGGCTTCGGTAACCCAACCTAACACCACCTATGAGCCTGTATGGTCTGTAGATGTAGGTAATCTCTCAGCTGCCGCTAAGAAAACTTTAAAGGCAGATGGTCTGGGAGATAAGATTAAAAATAAAGATGATGAGAAAGGTGATTTCATCAACATAAAACAAAAAGTCAACAAGCGTGACGGCTCTACGTTTGAACCACCAAAGGTTGTTGATGGTATGAAGCGTCCATTCGCTTCTCTTATCGGTAATGGCTCTGAAGTTGCAGTAAAGTACACTGCAAGGGAATGGGAGTACAATGGTAAGGCAGGTATCACTGCTGATCTTAAAGCAGTACAGGTTATTAAACATATCCCGTATGGAGATGGTGAAGATTTCGATACGATTGGTGGAAATGATCTTAATGATATTCCTTTTGACGATGTTCCTATGACTGCAGCTGGTTAAATATAGCAGTCATTTACGGCAAGGAAGGGTAGGATTTTAAAGCTCCTTTTGCCTACCCTTCCTTTTTTTTTAAGGAGTCTTAGGTATAATCATGGCTAAGAAAAAATCAATCAAGACATTAGTAGATGATATCTACAAAGTCTTTGAAGAATATCAATCGCCATCACAAGAAGACCTAGATACATTTTCAAAAAACATTACTGAGATAGTTTCCTCTCGTATAGCTGAGAGGAGAGAACGCAAACAACACCTACGATTATCACAGATAGGTACACCTAATAGAAAACTTTGGTATTCTATGAATACAGATCAATCTGAAATTTTATCAGGTCAAGATCGTTTGAAGTTTATGTATGGTGATCTTCTTGAAGAACTACTCAATCTTTTAATTAAAACTTCGGGTCATAAGATCGAAGACCTTCAGAAAGAATTAAAGATTGATGGTGTTGTTGGTCACCAAGATTGTACGATAGATGGTGTGGTTACTGACATTAAATCAGCAAGTTCTTTTGCAACTAAAAAATTTACAGATGGTTCAATACTTAGAGGTAACGATCCATTCGGTTACGTTGCACAGATATCAGCTTATGCTGAGTCACAGAAACAAACTAAGGCTGCGTTCCTAGTTATTAATAAAGAAAATGCAGCTTTACATTTACTTGAGTTAGATTTCTTTGATATGATAAACGCTACTGATCGTGTTAAAGAATTAAAGCAGGTAGTTAAAAATGATATCCCACCTGAAAAATGCTATGAAGATCAAGCTGAAGGAATGTCTGGTAATCGTGTACTTAATATGCATTGTTCTTGGTGTCCCTATAAGTTTACTTGTTGGTCTGATGTTAACAATGGTACTGGCTTGCGTGTATTTAAGTATGCAAAAGGTCAAAGGTATTTTACAAATGTTAGTAAAGAGCCGAATGTTCAGGAGATTACATGTTAAATTTTGACAAAGGAAAACAAGATGTTTTATTTAGTACAGCTAGAATTACTAATATTGCAAAGTTTTGTAATGCAATCTATGACAACAGTAGAAAGCTTGGTGTAGATCAGGATGTACAAGATAAAAAAAGAACAGGCCGTGAAGTAAATCTACAAGGTATGGCAGCGGAGATTTGGTTTAAAGAACGATATCAAATTCCTTACTCGTTAGAGATAACTGAAGAGGCTATTAAACCTAGATCATATCTAGAAGATATAGATGTTCAGTATAAAGATTTGATATTTGAGATTAAACAAACTACGTATTCCAATGGGTGTTTATTTCTAAGACCTTCAACACCTTACCATAAAGAAAGAAAAATTCTTGGAGATATATATGTCTTAGTAGTTGGATCATTTCCACATTACGAAACATGTAAGTTTATTTCTAGAGAAGAATTTATTTTTATTAACTCAGACGATGAAGGTGTCCTAACAAAACGTATGCACAAACGTATTGGAAAACCGGGGTACTTTGTAGAACAAAGTGAAATGAAAAACACATTAACTGAAGCAGTAAAGTGGCTAAAAGAAAACGAAAAACTAGCCGCTTAAATTTTAGAAGTGGATCAGAGAAGAAATGTTCTGACCTTCTAAATAAAAGAAAGGTAGAGTATGCTTATGAACCTACGAAGTTTCCGTATGTTCTAACAAAGACATACCTACCTGACTTTTATATTTCTAAATATAATTTTTACATAGAAGTTAAGGGTAGGTTCACAAGCTCAGATAGAGCGAAGCATCTGTATGTTAAGAAGCAACACCCTGACTTAGATGTAAGATTTATGTTTGATAATCCAAATGCAAAACTTTATAAAGGAGCATCATCGACAAATGCAGATTGGGCTGTAAAACATAACTACCTATACTGTAAAACATCCGAAGGGATTCCGAAAGAATGGTTTAAAAATGCCTACAAAAAACACAAGTGATATAAATATATTACTAGATGATTTAATAATTAATAGTTCCCAATCAACCTCACCTGAACGAACTTTATTTTTAGCAGTCATACTTCAAGCTTTACTTGACGCTACAAAACCCACATACAATGGCGAAGCAGAACAGTCAGACCTTGATAGAAGAAGTGCAAAAGCTTGGTTCAGTTCTTCAGTAGGTGTTACTGCTAAAGATTTTTCTGATGTGTGTGATATGGCTGGAGTTAATGTTAGCTATACAAAACACTTTGCTTATAAAGTTTTACAGTCAGGTGAAATTACTTTTATTCGTAAGCGTATTAACGCTCTTCTTACACATGATTAGGATTACAATATGAAAGATAATGTAAACCACCCAAGTCATTATAACTATGCTGGTGTTGAATGTATTGATGCTATACAAGCAGCTACAGGTAAGGAAGGTTTTGAAACCTACCTACAAGGAAACATTATGAAATATATATGGAGATATAAATATAAAAATGGAGTAGAAGATTTACAAAAAGCTAAGTGGTATTTAGAAAAATTAATATCAGTACAGGAATAATAGGAATGATGCATACCATGAAAAATAAAACAAGAGAAATAAAAGTAACAGAGTTTCATAAAAAGTTTAACCTAGATGTAGATAGCCAGCCACGAGAATCTCTTTTAAGTTTAAGATCAAAACTTATTCTTGAGGAAGCTAATGAAGTATCAGAGGTTTTAAATGAAATGAGCATGTCTGTTATACAAGGCAAGCCTGTAACTAAAGAACAAACAGAACATTTATTAAAGGAGTTAGCCGATCTACAATACGTTCTTAGTGGGACAGTAGTCGCACTAGGTAATATTAAAACTGATAACTTTGATGCAGCTATTAATTTAGTACATAAAAGTAACATGTCTAAACTAGACAACGATGGTAATGTAGTGTACGATTCAAAAGGTAAAGTATTGAAGAGTGACAACTACAAAGAACCCGATTTAAGCCAGCTTATTTAAAGGAAAAAAAATGAAGATACTATCTGAATACTATGGTAGTAAGGACTACCCCAATCGTAAAGCTCATGTATTATATTCTAATGGAAGTGGTACGTACTATGTTAATCTCTATAGGCGTTTTACTAATGCTCAATACTCTTGGCAAAATAATGTAGATACGTTAATGAAATCAATACATTGTAATGAACATAGTTTAAGATATGCTGAAGATTGTGCAGAAAATTATGTTATGGGTTGGGGAATGTTTGATGAAAATTTCTATCCCCTTAAAGATGGAAGGTACGCTAATCATGTCCAGTAATTACGAAGACTTTATACATATTAGTAGATACGCTAGATACATATCAACAGAGAATAGAAGAGAGACTTATACTGATACTGTAGATCGTTGGTGGATGTATATGACAAATAAATTTCCATCTCTATCTAAACATGAAGATGTTTACAAAGCTATTCTAAAGAAAGAAGTTATGCCATCTATGCGTACTATGATGGCTGCAGGAGATGCGTTAGATCGTAACAACATAGCTGCTTACAACTGTAGTTACCTAGCGGTAGATGATCCGAAAGCTTTTGATGAAGCTCTTATGATCTTAATGTGTGGCACTGGAGTAGGCTACTCCGTAGAGCGTGACTCAGTAGAAAGATTACCAGATGTTCGTAACTATATCACTCGTACTAAAGATGTTATCGTTGTTGCGGATAGTAAAGAAGGATGGGCTAGAGGATTGCGTCAGCTTATCATGCATCTATATGCAGGAGAACATCCAACGTGGGACTTATCAAAGATCAGACCTGCAGGTAGTAGATTAAAAACATTTGGCGGTAGAGCTAGTGGACCTGAACCTTTAGATAATTTGTTTAGGTTTGTTACATCTGCATTTTATAAAGCTCAAGGAAGAAAACTTTCTAGTTTAGAATGTCACGATATAATGTGTGCAGTTGCAGCTGCTGTTGTAGTAGGTGGTGTACGTAGAAGTGCAATGATAAGTCTATCAAACCTTAGTGATGATCGTATGAGACATGCTAAAATGGGAAGTTGGTTTAATGAAAATGTTAATCGAAGCTATGCAAATAACTCTATCTCGTTCTCATCCAAACCCGATATGGGTACATTCTTACGTGAATGGACTTCTATCTATGAGTCTAAAAGCGGTGAGCGTGGTATATTCAATCGGGTAGCTGCGGTTAATAAAGCTAAAGAGATTGGACGAGATACAGATTATCTCTTTGGAACTAATCCTTGCGGAGAAATTTCACTACGCCCTAAACAGTTTTGTAATTTAAGTGAGGTAGTTGTTCGTCCACACGATACTAAAAAGAGTATCAAAGATAAGGTACGTATAGCCACTATCATTGGTACGTATCAATCAGCACTAACTGATTTTAAATATATATCTAAAAAGTGGACAGACAATAGTGAAGAGGAAAGATTGTTAGGTGTTTCTATTACAGGAATATTTGACAACCCAATAACATATAAACCTGATCCATCTTTCCTTAGTATGCTACGTGAATACACTCATGAGATTAATAAAGCTATTGCAAAAGAATTAAAGATACCTGCATCTGCTGCAATTACTACAGTAAAACCTTCAGGTACAGTATCACAACTTGTTAACAGTGGTAGTGGTATACATCCACGTTATGCTCACCATTATATTAGAAGAGTAAGGGCTGACTCAACTGATCCATTAGCACAATGGATGATAGATGCAGGTATGCCTCACGAGATAGATGTATATAACAATAAAAATTACGTATTTTCATTTCCAATAAAATCAAATGAACACGCAGTAACTCGTAATGATATATCCGCACTTCATCATCTTGATATATGGATGAAGTATCGTAAGTACTGGACTGATCATAACCCTTCTGTAACTATCTATGTAGGTGAAGATGAATGGGCTGATGTAGGTGCTTGGGTCTATCGTCATTGGGATGATGTATGTGGTGTAACATTCCTACCCCGTGAAGATGGCTCACATAGTTATGTCCAAGCTCCTTATGAAGAGGTGGACGAGAAGCAATGGGAAGAATTATCTAAGGGTGTACCATCTATTGATTACTCTAAGTATATTGAGTATGACGATAACACTACATCTTCTCAAGAGTTAGCTTGTACTGCAGGAGTATGTGAGATTTAATATGGTTGATCCTGAATATTTTATCATAGAAAACTTCTTAACACCTGAAGCATGTGACATGTTGATTGAGCATGTTCCAACTGGTCATACAGCATCTGTATTAGACTTGAATACACCTATCGAAGATAAATCAAAAAGAGATACGCAACTAACTTTTCTTGAGCCTGATAGTATGGTAGGTCTAGTGTATATGTATGCAGCTAAAAAAATAAACGAAGAGTTAAACTGGAACTTTAATATCACAAGTGTGGAATCAATACAGATATTAAAGTATGATGTAGGTGGATTCTATGTGCCTCATATAGATGTTCTACCTACATCACCTACCCAGAGACAACGTAAAATTTCTTTTAGTGTAGCTTTAAATTCTCCTGATGAATATGAAGGTGGTGAGTTTATAGTTTACCCTATGGCAAATCCTGATGGTGTTCCCCTTAAATTACCTAAAGGTGATGCTGTAGTCTTTCCTTCTTTTCTTTGTCATTCAGCTAGTGTGATTAAAGAAGGGACTAGATACTCTTCAACTGCATGGATACAAGGAGAAAACTGGAGATGAATTGTTGGCATTGTAATACAGAATTAATTTGGGGATGTGATCATGACATCTCTGGAGAAGAAGAAGAATATATGATGGTAACAAATTTAAGTTGTCCTAAGTGTAATAGTCTTGTTGATGTTTATCTTCCCAAAGATATAGAAAGTCCTTGATTAAGCTATATAAATTAATTATACTGTAGTTATAGATGCCTATGATAGGGTCTATTTATTTTAACTTGCTTACTTATAAGGAGATAATTATGTTTAATAGAATACTAGCAGAAGAATTTTGGAATTGGCATTCACCTTTAGCAGGGTGGCAGCAACAACGTGCACAAGTATATGTTGTATCAGAAGAAACCATTAAAGATATACAAAATAAAAAGAAGACAAGAACATTAAAAGAAATTGATGATAAGATAGAAAGTCTTGAAGCTTATAAACAAGAAGTTATAGATTTTTATAAAGATGCTGATAAGAAGATACCTAAGATAGATAAAGACAGTGATAAAACTGCATAACATATAGGAAGATGTATGTATAAAAAAGAACCTATAATTTATATTGGTTATGATGAACGTGAGCATGATGCATTTGAAGTTCTAGTTCATTCAATAAATAAACATGCATCTAAACCTATTACAATTATACCACTTAAACAAGATAAGTTAAGGGCTGCTGGTCTATACTCACGGCTACATTCTACTGATGATAATGGACAGTACTGGGACAGTGTAGATGGTAGACCCTTCTCTACTCAGTTTTCGTTTACTCGCTTTTTAGTTCCTGCCTTAAATCAGTACGAGGGATTAGCTTTGTTTATGGATTGTGATATGCTTGTACGCTCTGACATATGGGAAGTATTTGATTATTGTACTGAGTCTAAACGAGCAGTGTATACTGTGTTTCATGATTATGATCCTGAAGAAGGAGTTAAACTAGATAATAAACTACAACAAAATTATTCTAAAAAGAATTGGTCTAGTTTTATTGTATATAATTGTGAGCATTCAGATCATCAAGAGCTAACAAGTTTTGATGTATCTCGTAAGTCAGGTAGATACCTACATACCTTTAAATGGTTAACTGCACCTATGAGTTTTGGAGAGATTCCAGAAGAATGGAACTGGTTAGATAATCATTCATCTGAATATAAAGAAGCAAAGAATGTACACTTTACTACAGGTGGACCTTGGTATACTGATTGGAAAGCTAGTCGTAAGGTTGATCAAAAGTATGCAAGTGAGTGGATCAATGAATATAATAACCTTCAGGATTTTTAAATGTTAAATTTTGTTACAAGTTTACACGAAGAAGGCTTACGTACATATGGTTTACGTATGCTTAACTCAGTTGCAAAACACTGGGATAAAGATAGTTTACAATTAACATGTTACTATCATGATTTTGATATTAATATTTATAATATTCCTGAAGTACCTCATATTAAATATCGTTATTTAAATGATATACAAGATATGATTGATTTCCGTAACAACTTTAAACAATATGATGGTGTTACAGAAGATGGATATGATTGGCGTAGAGATGCTATTAAGTGGTGTCATAAAGTTTTTGGAATGACTGAGTTTGCATTTGAGATGGCAGAAAATTCTGTTAATCCCGGATGGATGATATGGTTAGATGCAGATACAGTTACAACTAAAAATTTCTCTGAGGCTAGTATAAAAGAATATCTAAATGATAAGTGTTCTATCGTACATATGGGACGAACAGAGATGGACTATAGTGAAACTTCTTTCTTAGCTTTTAATTTAGATAGGGAAAATCCACTACAATTCTTAGCTGATCTAAGAGGAGCTTATATTAGTGGAGAGATGTTTGGTTATCGTGAATGGCATGATGGCTTTATTATAGAACGTCTTTTAAATATATATAAAGCACATGGTACTAACACACACAATCTAACACCTAACATAAAAGGTTTAGATGCTTTTGGACAGTCACCTATATCTGAATACATGGAGCATTTTAAAGGACAAACAAAACTTGTTGATCCAGAGGAAATATCTCCAGATGTGAATGGTCCTGCTAGATATGGTCAATTACTTAAAATAGTACAACACTATAATATTAAATCAGTTATTGAAACTGGTACATGGAATGGCGGCAGAGCTATACAAATGGCAGAAGCTGCCTTTACTAAAGGTAATAAATTTACATACACAGGTTTTGATTTATTTGAAGACGCAACAAACGAAACTGATCGTATTGAATTTAATCCTAAACCACATAACTATAAAGATGCGGTTACAAAACGTCTTGAGATTTATCAGGAAAAGAAAAAGAAAGAAGGAAAGACCTTTACCTTTAAACTTATTAAAGGTCGTACAGATACTACTCTACCAAAGAAAAAATATTCTGCTGACTTAGCATATATAGATGGGGGTATATCATATCCTACTGTTAAGAATGATTATGAAAATATTAAATCTGATATTGTGGTTTTTAATAATTATTTTTCTGAAGATGAAGAAGGTAATAAACCTAGTGAAGAACACTGTGGAATTAATCAACAAGTAGATTATTTAATAAAAGAAATAACAGATAGTAAACTAAATTATAGAGTGAAGGTATTACCATCAGGTGATAAAGTTATGGATGGTGGTAATACTCACCTAGCTTTAGTTCTTAAAAAAGATAAACTTCCAGACATCCCTGAAGAATTTAGAAAGGTTCCTATTGTTGTCAATCCTAAAGATTGTATGCCTGATGAATACATTCTTAATAATGTAAATACTAATATAGAATTAGTAAAAGATTTAAACTGGATTAAAGTTTGTGGTTTAACTCAAGATAATTTAATTGTAATATCTGGTGGAGATATTGATTTTAAAGATTTACGTTCAACTATAAAAAAATTTAAAATCGCAGGACAAGGTTATAAAATTGTATGTGTTAAACATGCATATCCAAAACTTCTTAAACATAAAATATATCCTGACTACTGTATCATATTAGACCCAAGACCTATTGATGGTATCTCAACGCATGGTGTGTTACGTAAAAATTTATTTAAGAAGGTACGTAAAGATACATTATTCCTTGTCGCTAGTATGACTGACCCATCAGTAGTAGAATATTTAATTTCTAAAGACGCAGACATTAGGTTATGGCATGCATATAGTAATGCTATTCGTGATAACGACTCAAAAGAATTAAAGACACACCCTTCTCTTAATCTAGAAGAGAATGTTACATTGGTAACAGGGGGTACGTGTGCAGCTATGAGAACAATAGCTATGTTCCATGTTCTAGGTTTTAGAACATTTCATCTGTTTGGTTTTGATTGTAGTATAAAAAATGTAACACCTAAACAAGAGAAGGAACGTCTAGAGGATAGTGAAAATCCTAAGTATATGAAGGTTGAACTTCATGGTAGTATATTCTGGACAACTGGTGAGCTATTAGCAATGGCACAAGATTGTGAAAAACTTTTTGATAGATCAGATTTAGATATGAATATTAATTTTCATACTAAGGAACCAACACTAGCTTCTGAAGTATATAAAGCTTCACTAAAAAATAACGAACTTAATTATAAAGAAATTTTTAATGTCTCTTAATAAACAGCAAGAAGTTTTTTGTCAGCATTATACATTAAGCCGTAATGGTACTGAGTCAGCTAAACAAGCTGGCTACAGTGCTGTTGCTGCAGCTAATCAAGCTTCTAGATTACTCAAGAGAGAAGATATAAAAGTAAGACTAGAAGAACTTGAAGCTACCTTTGAGACTGAGATTGATGTTATCAGAGAACTAGAGAAGCAGTATACCTATGCTAATACACAAGGACATACCAACAGTGCAATCAAAGCTCTTGAGATGTTGTCTCGTGCACGAGGTAATAGTCCAGACAATATTCAACAATCATCTGAGTCTTTAGAAAAAGAAATCATTAGATGTATGGAAATATTAGGAGAGGAAAAAGTTGTTGAGCTTGTAGCTAATTGTAATTGGAATTATAGTTTACCTACTCTAGAAGAACAAGCTGAAGCTGAAGAGATTGTTATTAAACAAACAGTAGATGAAAAGAACTAAGACAAAAACAATTCTTTTTCAGCTGCCCTACGTAGTACTAATCCTCTAAGGATTTTACCATTAGCCATTCTCCATTTTTTAAATTCTTTAGCTGCTGCTAATCTTTCATTCCTATTTAGTTTAGAACGAAGTGTAGAATTTTGTAGGTTACCTAGCCCTAAGTTATATGAGAATGATATAAGGGCTGCATGTTCGTTAACATTTAAATCTACTTTAATAAGTCTCTTAACTCCAAGCGCAAACTTCTGTAGATCAAAAGCTAGGATGCCTTCAGCTTGCTCTATAAGGATGTCAGGATCATCCATTGTCACTCGCCTACCATCAGGGTAACGAGTAGCTCCAAAGCCTATCGTAGGGACTTTAGCTGGACATAGATATGGATATAGATGACAACCTTCGAAGTGTTTTATAATTGGCACTGAAAAGGTAATAGCACTGTCTATTTTTGATTCCACTTGGTTACCATCCTATTACCAAACCAGAATGAAATCACTGCAGAGAATAACATCTGGATATCTTCTGACCATACAATATTAACGGCATCTCCTGCCGCTAGACCTGATGCTGTTAATGCTATGTATGCGCTTACCTCAACAAAGACAAACAAACCAAAGAAGCAGTATGTTATTACTGGTCTAACTGAAGCTGATAGTGATGAAGTCCATGAGGCAGCATTCTTATGTAGAGCAGCGTCATGTTTATACATAGCTTTCATCTGATCTATATCAGCCTGTGTATTTATTTCTTCTAATCGTTGTATATGTGCATCAGATTGAGCCTTCATCTGAAGGTCCATCACTTTTAATTCATGTGATTTATCAGCACGATCTTGAAAATAGTCCATTACCTTTGGAAGAAAGGAAGTACCAAACCCAAGAACTGATCCTAGTAAACTTAACATATTAATCTCCTGTCACTGTAGAATTTAGTAATTGATCATATACATTTCTTATATCTTCTACTGGTATTTTATTCTGACCTGTACCAATATCTGTTGCCATATCACTTTGACTTAGCCCTGAAGGAATAAATTGATTCATTTCTGTTCGTAATATATTAGGCAACCTATTAGGTTGTGACATAATACTTTTACCTAGCCCCATTGCTTTTATTATGGCTTCATTATCAAATCCTAATTGTCTATACGCATCCATAGAATATTGAATTTCTTCTTGTGCTTTTAATCTATCCTTTTGAGTAGATAAATATGCATCATAGATACTTTGACTAGTTGAGTTTTGATCACCTATTTCTTTTTTAAACTTTTGATTTGAATTTAAAATACCTTCAAATGGGCGTAGATTATAATTTAATCCAGCTGAAAAATCCATTCTCTTCTTACCTAATCCAAGCAAGCCTTGCATGTTTACTTCTTCAGCATTTATAATTGCACCGCTAGACCTACCCTTAGATTTCTCAAAGGCTTCTTTCTTTTTAAGATAGTTCATAAATCCGGGAGTAAAAGGATCAAGTGCAATTGACATAGCATTAGCTATACTATCAGATACCCCTGCATCAGTTAGTTTAGTTCCTACATAATCTGATGTAGGAGTAAAGGCTTCTCCCCTACTCTTTGTACCTGTTCCAAATCTTAGGAATGCATCAGTTAACATAGATGTTCCAACAAAAGGAGCCATTTGATTTTCAAATAGACCTGTCATTGCCTGATTAAATTCAGGTCTGTTGGTAATATTTATTTCACCATCCTCATAATCAACCGAATTAATTATTTGATGTGTAGCCCTTGCTGCTGATTTAAGATAATCAAAAGGATCAAGAGAACTAAAACTTAAATAGTCTACACCTATCTGTCCAGTAGGATTAAACTTACTTTGTTTTTTATCAACACCACTTAAATAAATTCTATCTGAAAATGTTTCGTAAGGTGGAGCTAAAGTATTAATTGCATCTACTTGATCATTAGTAACATCATGTGAAACTTTACTAAATTCTGACATCATACTTGGTAACATACCAACTGTTGTAAGACCTGCAAGTTTTTTAGCTGCTTCTTTTTGTAGTATTTTATTTCCACTCATTGCATCTTGTAATGTATACTTACCTAAGTTCTTAGATATACGTATCATTTCAGCTGGGAAAGAAAGAAAGTCTCCTAACGGACTTACTCTTAGTCCTTGAATAGCTCGACTAACCTGTGCATAGTTAGGCATTAGATCACGAGTACGTTGTGCTGCTAATCTATCTAACTCTACTTCACCTACATCAGGAAGAGCTTTCTTTAAATATGCACGAGTTTTTTCAAAGTGCATAATTTTAAAGACATCATCTTCAGCTTGATATATTTCAAAAGGTTTTTTAACAGTAGCTTTTTTAGCTAAATCAACAGCCCTGTTCTTACTACCTACTTCCATCCAGTTATAAGGGTCTTTACCTGCCTGTTGTAGGTTACGTCTAATCATTCCTAAACCTACACCACTATTAACTACACCTAGTTCAGAAAGTCTAGCTTGATACTTTCCTAACTCCTCATTACTTTTCCCAGCTAAAGATCGAAGGGTAGTTCCTACAGCTTTACCTGCTCCTTTACCTACAGGAAGTATTCCATTTGCAAGAAGAATTGTAGCTTGTCCTATTGTGTTTGCTGTATGAGTTGCTGGATTATAAACTGTCTTAGCAGCTTGAGTAACACCTTTAGCTTTTAATAATAATTGTAAAAACTTATTGTCAGGTGTAGCCCAATCATCTAAACCTCTTGATATTAATTTTTGATATGTTGGATCAACATATAAACCTTCTAAAGGATTTTTAATATCTTTATATCTAGCATTACCAAATACTTTTTGTAATCTTTTATCTAGACCAGCCGCTGAATTAACAAAATCTGCATCATCTACAAAAGTTTTATCTGCTTTAGCTAATCCTTTTTGGATCATGTTATCTTTAATTTCATTTAAAAAATCTACTTCAGAATTATATCTAGAAAGATTAGCCATTGTCTTAGAGTAGTTTGTTGCAGGGTCTTTTATCTCACCATAAAATTCTTTAAGTTCTTTTGGTAAATTTTTTCTACGCTTTAATGCACCTGATTGACTTCCTCTAACAAGAGAATTAGAAAGAATTGCTAACTCTCTTTCAAGTTTATTTTCAGGGGTAGCCCTTGCCATAGCTAAAAGAATTTCCTGTACTTTAGCATTACTTGTATTGTTACCAACCTTTTGTTTAATAAAGTTAGCAGCATTTTGTACAAGCTGATCATCAGGTTTAAATTTTTTAACTCGTTTAACCATCTCTTTTCTAAATTCTGGATTATCAAATAGATCATACGATCTATTAACATATAGACCTAGATTTTTATCTAATACTCCAGCTAAATTAGAATGGTTAACAGTATTCCTACCAAGTTTCTTAGACATATTATCTATATTACCACGCATCTTTGTGATAATTGTTTGAACTTCAGGACTGGTAGGTAATTGTCTACCTTCAGTTAAAGCCATGTTTAAAACTTTTTGTCTATTTTCTTTAGATAGTCTACCTAATACTTTATCTTTTTTAACTGCACGTTGTAAGTCTTGAGTTAAACCATCAGTTGCTTTTAATATAGCTTTAGATGCATTATCTCTTTTAACTGCAGCTGAAAAAGTTATGTCATCAACACCTCGTTGAGATGTAAAGTTTTCACGTACAAATCTAGAAAGTACATTATTAGATGCAGTAGAAGATACTCTTTTAATTGCATCTTCACCTAAAAGTTTTGTAGTTCCTTTACCAACACCTGCCCCTACTAGTTTAGTTACAGCAAAACCTAATGGAATAGCTGCTGCTATACCTGACTCTAGTGCTATATCTTTAGGAACTTGTTGTTTATAATACTCTGCATATTTTTGTTGTTTAGATAAACCAGTACGATCAATACCTACATCATCTAATTTTTTATTAATATCATCACCTATAAAAGGTGCAGCTACTGCAACACCTGCTCCATACTGTGCAGCTGTTGCACTTTGCCCTGCAACTTTAGAAACCTTTTCTCCTACAGTATTCTTAACTTGTCTACCCATACGAGATGCAGTTGCTCTAGCAGCTGGAGATAATAAAGCTGCAGCTTTTAATCCTAATTGTGCACCTTTAACTAGACCTGTTGCTGGAATTAAAATTCCTGCTAATTGTCCTGTCATATCTTCTATGTCACCTGCAGTACTATTTGAATGATATGGATCAAACACTGTACCTATTGCTTCTTTAAATGATTCTGGAAGATATTCGTCAGAAAATTCACCTGCTTTTTTTGCTATAACATCAGTAATTTCTTGACCAGTTTTAGTTGTATCTGCTAGTACATCTCCAAGTTCAACTATTCCTCTAACTGTATCTCCAATAGCTCTACCTACTATACGTGAACCAAAAAAACCAGTTTGAATATTATCATCTAGTTCAATTTGAAATTCTTCTCGTCCCTCTGGAGTTAATTCATCTAAACTAGATACATTATATTTTTCAAAAATCTTTCTACCAACATTATCTTTGATAGGTTCATACTCTAAATATGCATCTTCAAAATCTTTTTGATCAATACCTCGTTCCTCTAATAACTGTAGTCTTTCTTCTTCAGTTTCTAGATTAGAGATACTATCTAAAGTTGATTGAAACTCTTTAGATTGATATGAAATAGCCATTCTTTTTAATTACCTATAGTTTTAATTA
>TARA_R110000796_G_scaffold98628_8_pt1 | contig 20938 bp, 21 predicted proteins | sample TARA_R110000796 | Tara Oceans TARA_R110000796 (sample SAMEA4397815) | marine metagenome | biome: Polar Biome; feature: [SRF] surface water layer (ENVO:00010504); material: water (ENVO:00002006), including particulate matter (ENVO:01000060) such as... | depth 5 m
TCAAGCGGGAGGCTTTGTGCAATCCCTATCGCGTCTATCTTGTCTGTGTACCGCCACCGCCATCGAGCGGCGTTGGCTTGCTGCAATTGCTGTCGATGCTGGAAAATACCGATATTGCCACGCGAAGCCCGGATGATCCGCAGGCCTGGTTCCTGTTCGCCGAAGCCAGCCGACTGATGTACGCGGACCGCGACCAATATGTCGGCGATCCTGCCTTCACTTCGGTGCCTGTCAGCGGGCTGCTGGAACCGGCCTATGTTGCTTCCCGTGTTGCCCTGATCGGCGAGACCGCAGCAGCCTCTCCACCCGAAGCGGGAACCCCGCGCGGAGCGGTGCAGGCGGCGGCTGATCAGACATTGGAGCCAGCGGGAACATCGCACTTCATCGTTCGCGATGCGCAGGGCAATGTTGTTTCCATAACCACAACGGTTGAATCGATCTTCGGCAGCGGCCGCATGGTCGACGGTTTCTTTCTCAACAATCAGCTGACCGACTTTTCGTTCAATCCGGTCGATGCGGACGGACGTCCTGCAGCGAATGCGGTTGCGCCGGGCAAGCGGCCCCGTTCTTCCATGACGCCGACCATATTGCTTGACGCCGACGGCAAATTTGCCGGCGCTATCGGATCGGCCGGCGGCAACAGCATTCTCGCCTATGTGGCAAAGTCGCTGGTTGGCGCGATCGACTGGGACCTGTCGATGCAGGAGGCGCTGGCGCTGCCCAATCTGGTTGCGCGCGGGGCAGGCATCGGTGGTGAATTGGACAAGTTCAATCCGCTGGTGCTGCAAGGTCTTGCGGCGCGCGGTATTGATCTCAAACCGGGCCAGGGCGAAGATAGCGGCGTGCATGCGGTGATGATCCGCAATGGCGAAGTCGATGGCGGATTTGATCCGCGACGCGAGGGCGTTGTGCTGGTGGGAACCGGCGAATAGCGGAACGATAGGCGTTAAACCGTGCCGACAGCCTCTGCGATATTGGTGAAACCGTCCCGTTTTACCAGTTTGGCCAACTGGCAGCTCATCGCGGCAGCAATCGTCGGGCCTTCGTAGATCATCGCGGTGTAAAGCTGGACCAGCGAGGCGCCGGCGCGGATGCGTTCATAGGCATCTTCTGCGGTGGTAATGCCGCCGACGCCGATCAAGGGGATTTTGCCGCCGCTGGCTTTACGGAAGTCCTTCAGCCTTTGCAGGGAGAGGTCCTTCAGCGGTGCGCCGGAGAGGCCGCCGGTTTCGGATTGATTGGCGGACTTCAGATCGGGCCTAGTGATAGTGGTGTTGGAAATGATCAGCGCCGCGATCTTCTGCTTCATGGCAACGTCGACAATATCGTCGATATCTGCTGGTTCCAGATCGGGAGCGACCTTCAGGAATACCGGGGTTTTCGATTTGCCCATAGCGCCCATGACAGCGGCCAGCAATTCCGCCAGCGCGCCTTTGTCCTGCAACGCGCGCAAGCCGGGCGTGTTGGGCGAGCTGATATTGACCGTCAGATAATCGGCCAGCGGGGCCATATTTTTCGCGCCGATGACATAGTCGGCAATCCGGTCCGTGCTGTCCTTGTTTGCGCCGATATTGATGCCGAGCACGCCTTGGCCCATCCGCCCGCGCATCCGCTTGAGACGGGGCAGAGCGTTTTCCTGACCACGATTGTTGAAGCCGAGACGGTTGATTACCGCCTTGTCCTCGACCAGCCGGAAGATGCGCGGCTTGGGATTGCCCGCCTGCGGCAGCGGAGTCAGCGTGCCGACCTCGGCATAGCCAAAGCCCATGCGGATCAACGCGTCGGGCACTTCGCCATTTTTGTCAAAGCCGGGGGCCATGCCGATCGGGTTGACGAAGTCGAGACCCGCCACTGTGGTCGCCAGAACGGAATCGCATTTCGGCGCGGGTCCCATCGGCAGAGTCTTCAGACCGGCGATGGTCAGGCCGTGGGCGCGTTCCGCTTCGAGCGCGAAGATGAAGGGTTTTGCAAGGTTATAGAGCATCGCCGCGCTATGGCATTGGAAAAACCGCTGCGCAATGGGGCTCGCTATCGAGCCCGAAGCACAAGCACTGGAAACCGCTTTGCAATCTGCTAAAGCGGGGCAAATTTATTGAGGAACCTGTAATGATTGCCACTCCACAATTTGATTTCCAGCTCGGCGAAATGGCCGACCAAATCCGCGACACGACAAGGCGCTTTGCCGAAGAAAAGATCATGCCGCTGGCCCAGAAAATGGATCGCGAAGACTGGTTTCCGCGCGAGCTTTGGACGCAAATGGGCGATCTTGGCCTGCACGGAATCACCGTCGACGAGGCGGACGGCGGGCTTGGGCTCGGCTATATCGAACATGCCATCGCGGTCGAGGAAGTCAGTCGCGGCAGCGCCGCTCTCGGCCTCAGCTACGGCGCGCACAGTAATCTGTGCGTCAACCAGATCCGCCGCTGGGCCAGTGCGGAACAGAAGGCCAAATATCTGCCCAAGCTGATCTCCGGCGAACATGTCGGGGCGCTGGCGATGTCGGAAGCCGGAGCGGGCAGCGATGTGGTTTCGATGAAGCTCAAGGCCGAAGCGGTGCAGGGCGGCTATGTCCTCACTGGCACGAAATTCTGGATCACCAATAGCACCTGCGCCGATACGCTTGTTGTCTATGCCAAGACCCGTCCTGATGCGGGTTCCGGCGGGATTACCGCTTTCCTGATTGAAAAAGGCATGAAGGGTTTCTCTATCGGCCAGAAGATCGAGAAGGTCGGGATGAAGGGCAGCCCGACCGCCGAGCTGGTGTTTGATGACTGCGAAGTGCCGGAGGAAAATGTCATGGGACCGCTCAACGGCGGCGTTGGCGTGTTGATGTCCGGTCTCGATTATGAACGCGCCGTGCTCGCCGCGATTCCGCTGGGCTTGATGCAGGCCTGTCTCGACACGGTCATCCCCTATGTCCGCGAGCGCAAGCAGTTCGGCAAGCCGATCGGCAGCTTCCAGTTGATGCAGGGCAAGATCGCCGACATGTATGTCCGGCTGAACAGCGCGCGCAGCTATGTCTATAATGTCAACAAATCCTGCGATGCCGGACAGACCACCCGCTTCGATGCGGCGGGCGCGGTGATGCTGGCGAGCGAGAATAGCGTACGGGTTGCCGAGGAATCTATCCAGGCGCTGGGCGGAGCAGGCTATACCACCGACTGGCCGGTCGAGCGTTACTGGCGGGATTCCAAATTGCTCGACATCGGCGCGGGTACCAACGAAATCCGCCGGATGCTGATCGGACGGGAATTGATCGGGGCGGGCTAAGGGTCCCTCCCGCTATACCGGTCCGATCTTCGCGGGACTAGAGAACTTCCAGGCCCCGGTGTCCGTAAATCTTCAGGCTTTCCCACGGCCCGGTGATCGCAAACGTATAGCCGGGTTCCTGCACATTGACGAACATCGTCTTGCCGTCGGGCGAGAAGCAGGCACCGCAAAATTCGCTTTTGTCCTTATGGGCGTTGCGGGCGATGTCGTAGATGACACCGTCCGGCGACAGGGCGCGCAGATATTGGTCGCCGCGGCCGTCTTCGCACAGGATGATGTCATTCCACGGAGCGACCACCAGATTGTCGCACATGTCGAGGGAATCGGCATTGGTGGATTCAAAGAATAGCTGCAAAGTGCCGCCTGCCGCTGCTGCATCGTTAGGGCTGTCGTCAGGTGTGTAGCGCCATATCTGGCCGACGCGTTCCGCTCCGCCTTCGGTACAGGTGAAGTAGAAATCCCCGGTCTCTCCATCCATACGCACGGCGTAATCCAGCCCTTCGCCACGCATGAATTGCGCCGCTCCGGCTGCATGGCCACGCGTGGCCAGATCGCCTTGGGGCGCTTCGACATCGTCGAGATCGATCCATGTGGCGACATGGTCATCGCCGACTTCAAATGGTGGCGACCCGTTGCCGCCCCAGTCTTCGGGCCAGTTGGATGTGATGGCGGATTTCTTGCCCTTGAGAGCAAGCGCCTGCAGACGGCCACCTTTTTGCAATTGCCCGGGTACGGTCGGGATGAAGCGGTAGAATAGTCCGGTTCGGGAATCTTCGGTCATGTAGACGATGCCGGTTTTCGGATCGACCGAGGCGGCTTCGTGGGTGAAGCGGCCCATGGCTTTCAGCGGAATGGCATCGATCAGTCCGGTGGAGCTGGAAGGGGTTTCGAAGACGAAGCCGTGATATTTGCCCGGGCCTTCTTCTGGCGTGAGCATTTCCTCTTCGCAGCTGAGCCAGCTTCCCCACGGGGTCGGTCCGCCGGCGCAATTGGCCGCGGTGCCGGTCAGTACCAGAAAATCTTTCTCCATCCGCTTGTTCTTCAGGTCATAGACCAGCTTGGTCACACCACCGAAAAAGGGCGAGCCGTCTTTCTTGCGATCGTAAAGCTGGCTGTCCGAAACGCGGTCTAGCAGTTCATTGTCCTTGCCGAACGGGCTGCCGAGCGGGACGCTGTTCCAGTTTTCGTGATTGCGCATCAATATGCATTTGTCGGCGCTATCGGGATGCGCGAAACAGGCCATGCCATCGGGCCGGCTGGGACGGAAAAAGCCGTCGGACATGATCCCGCCAGTCTCGCTGACCAATGTATAGGAAAATCCCTTGGGAAGGTCGAGACGTCTTGCCGGGTCCGGCACCAGAGTGAGGCCGATGTTGGCGCTGTGGGCGCGAGCGCATCCTGCAATCGAAACGGACGCATAGAATAAGCCGACGGTTTGAGCGGACCGGATAAAGTCTCTGCGGGATAGTGTCATCGGTCAATTTTCCTGTTATTCGGTTTTATTCTGGTCCAGTTCGAATGAGGCCGTGCGTTGCCAGCTAAAGAAGACAGAAATATGACTTACACCCTGATCACTGCCAATCGCAACTATTCCAGCTGGTCGCTGCGCCCGTGGATGTTGATGAAGGCGCTCGACATCCCGTTCACCGACCAGATTATCTATTTCGAAGAAGATAATTTTGACCGCTTTCGGGAGTTCGCGCCCAATGGTCAGGTGCCTTGTCTGAAAGATGATAGTCGCACCATCTGGGATTCACTGGCGATCTTGGAATATCTCGCGGAGCGCCACGCGGGCTGCTGGCCGGAGGATGAAGGCGCGCGGGCATGGGCGCGTTGTGCGTCTGCTGAAATGCATGGGGGCTTCGGGCCGTTGCGCGATCTGTGTACGATGAATGTCGGGGTGCGCGCGAGCTTGCACAAGATTGAAGCGCCCCTGCAACGCAATATAGACCGGATCGGCGAGTTGTTCACGCAGGGGCTGGATGAATATGGCGGACCGTGGCTGGCCGGTAAGGATTTCACCATCGTCGACGCGATGTTCGCGCCGGTGGCCTATCGGGTGCGGACTTATGGACTGGATATCGGATCAGCAGGCCATGCGTGGGTCGATCATATCATCGCCCATCCGGCGATGCAGGATTGGGAACGTCAGGCGCTGGTCGAAACGCAGCGGGAAATTGGTCACGAAGAGGAACTGCAAGTGGCTGCAACCGTAACGGCGGATTTCCGGGTCGCTGATTAGCGGCCCAAACTTGACGGCTTCGGGCCAATAGTCCATTGCGCGCCGGTTCATGTTGCATTGCAGCATTATCATTTTCGAATTAAGGAAGATTCATGGCGATTCACAGTGATTTTCGGCGCGACTGGCTGTCGAATCCCAAGACCGAGTTTCTGGCCGGACTGGTGGTTGCACTGGCGCTGATTCCGGAGGCCATCGGCTTTTCCATTATCGCAGGTGTTGATCCGCGCGTCGGCCTCTATGCCAGTTTCTCGATTGCCGTGATCATTTCGATGGTCGGCGGACGACCGGGGATGATCAGCGCGGCGACCGCTGCGGTGGCGGTGCTCGTGGTGCCGCTGGTCCGCGATCATGGTGTTGAATATCTGTTTGCTGCTACAATCCTCATGGGCATATTTCAGGCGATAGCGGCCTTGCTGCGGCTCGACCTGCTGATGCGTTTTGTCTCGCGGTCGGTGATAACAGGCTTCGTCAACGCCCTGGCGATCCTGATCTTCATGGCGCAGGTTCCGCAGATGACCGGTGAAGCCTTTACCTGGCAGACCTACGCGATGATCGCGGGTGGTCTGCTGATCATCTATGGCCTGCCGCGAATTACCACATTGGTCCCTTCACCGCTGGCGGCGATCATTGTGCTTGCCGGCCTCAGCATTGCCTTCAAGGCCGATGTCTTCACGGTTGGCGACATGGGTGAACTGCCGGAAAGTCTGCCGTGGCTGCATATTCCACAAGTTCCGATCACCTGGGAAACACTGGCGATTGTCGCGCCTTATGCGCTGGCGATGGCGGCGGTCGGACTGCTCGAATCCCTGCTCACCGCTTCGATCGTCGATGACCTGACCGAAACCCGCAGCGACAAGAAGCGCGAAACCTACGGGCAGGGCATTGCCAATTTTGTCACTGGCTGGATCGGCGGCATGGGCGGCTGTGCGATGATCGGTCAATCGGTGATCAATATCAAATCGGGCGGACGTCGCCGGCTTTCGACCTTTGTCGCGGGTGTGATGCTGCTGGTGCTGATCGTCGGCCTTGGGCCCTTGGTTGCGCAGATACCGATGCCGGCGCTGGTTGCGGTGATGATCTTTGTTTCGATCAGCACCTTCCGCTGGAAAAGCTTTACCGAAATCACCCACCATCCGTGGCCATCCAATTTCGTCATGATCGCGACCGTGATCATGGTTGTCGCAACCCATGATCTGTCGATCGGCGTGCTGACCGGCGTATTGCTCTCCGGCATATTCTTTGCCTGGAAGGTCCGTCAATTGGTGACGATTCAGGATTTTGTCGAGGTCACCACCCATCGCTATGTCTTTGGCGGCCAGATTTTCTTCGGCTCGGTCGACATGCTTTACGAGGCGATGGAGTTTAACGAGGAAGGCATCGACAGCGTGATCATCGATGTCCATGACGCGCATTTCTGGGACATCAGCGCGACCGGCATGCTCGACAAGATCGTCGAGCGCCTCAAGAATGAAGGCAAGTCCGTCGAACTGATCGGCCTCAATCAGGCCAGCGCGACGCTCGTCGAAAAATATAGCGAGAATGACAAGCCGTTCGAAAGTCTGGGCGTGGTCGGGCATTAGATAGCGGCGATATGCTCCGCATCAGGTGCGGAGCATAAAGTCCTGTTGACCGCTTGACGGCTTTGCCGCACATCTGCTCCCAAATATAAATGAGGAGCCCCAAATGATCAAACTGCACCATCTCGGCTATTCCCGTTCGTCCCGCATCATCTGGCTCTGTGAAGAGGGCGGCATCGACTATGAGATGGTGACCTATCATCGCGATCCCAAGACGCGGCGTTCGCCACCGGAACTGGCGGAAGCGCACCGGCTGGCCAAGGCGCCAACGGTGGACGTGGACGGCTTGACCATGGTCGAATCCGGCGCAATCATCGAATATCTGATCGAGCGGCATAGCGACGGAGCGCTTGGCGTGGCGCCCGATCATCCGGAGCGCGCCAAATATCTCGAATGGCTGCATTTTGCCGAAGGCACGATGGGCATGAGCTTCATCATCACCGGCATCGCGCCGATGCTCGGCGGACTGCCCGAGATCCTGAACGGGTTCCTGCAGGCGGAAGTCGACAAGCTGCTCGACCATCTGGAGATTGAACTGGAGGGCAAGGATTTCCTCGTCGCGAACAAATTCACCGGCGCGGATATCAACCTGCATTATATGCTCGAAGGACGGGCCGCTCTGGGGCAACTCGACAGCCGTCCGAATTGTACCCGCTATTTCGAGGCGCTGGTGATACGGCCGGGTTATCAAAAGACAGTGAAACTGGGCGGACCGGTGTTGTTGCCGCGGCCCAGCTGATTTGTGAGAAAATCTGACGGGTCGCTGACGACCGTTTTCCTGCTTGTCAGCATATTGCTTGCCTTTGCCGGCAATTCGATTCTGGTGCGCGCAGCATTGGCCGGGGCGCAAATCGACTGGGCTGGCTATACCATCGTCCGGCTTGTTGCCGGTGCGCTGATGTTGTGCGTGCTGTTTACGGTGCAGAAGCGCAAGCCGATCATGCCGGGCAAACGCGACGTGGCTGGCGCGCTTTCGCTCTTTGTCTATGCCGCGGCTTTCTCCTGGGCCTATGTCCGGCTCGACGCGGGTATAGGGGCGCTGATCCTGTTCCCGGCCGGACAGATTACCATGCAGCTTATCGGCCTGTTCAGGGGCGTCGTTCCTACCAAGGGACAACTGGCCGGAGTAATAATCGCGCTGGGCGGCTTGATCTATCTGATGGCACCGGGCGCTTCGGCTCCGCCGCTGGCGAGCGCTATCTTGATGGCTAGCGCAGGCGTGGCCTGGGGATTTTATACATGGTCCGGCAAGCTCGGGAGCGACCCTTCGCTGGCCACGGCTCGCTATTTCGTGGGGGCCAGCTTGTTGGCGTTGCTGCTTCTTCCCTTCGTCGATCTGTCCGCGCTGACCTGGCAAGGCTTTGCTCTTGCCGCGATTTCAGGCGGTATAACCTCTGCGCTGGGTTATGTGCTTTGGTACAAGATACTGGCGCGGATATCGATCACCAGCGCAGCCGTGTCGCAACTTTCGGTGCCAGCGATTGCCGCGATGGGAGGCGTGATATTGCTCGATGAAATATTGACCACTCGACTGCTGATCGGTGGAATGATCATCTTTATCGGTATCGGTCTGACGATCTGGGCCTCGATCAGAGGCAGCCGGATTTAACCCACCGCATCCCGTACAACCGCGACTCCGGCCTCCCGCTGCACTTTCAATTCCGCCTTCAGCTTCGCCGGATCGCGAGCAAACACAAAGCCGAAACTCACCCCGCCTTCCTTGCCAATTGTCGCATGGTGCAGCTTGTGCGCCTGCACCAGCCTTTTGGCATAGCCACGCTTGGGGACGTATTTAAAGTAACGCTGATGGACCAGGCCATCGTGGACCAAAGTGTAGATGATGCCGTAAAATAATATACCGAGACCGATCCATGTGCCCGGCTCCCATGCCCTCGTACCCATGATCATCGGGCTGCCGACGATGAACATGGAGATGCTCATCACGGCGCCAGCAATGCCGAATAGATCATTTTTTTCCAGGCGCTTGTCGTGCGGTTCGTGATGATCGCGGTGCCACGCCCAGCCAAAACCGTGCATGATATATTTATGCGCTCCCCAGGCAATGCATTCCATTGCGACAACAGAAGCAATGATAGTGGTCAGGATCGCAAAAATGCTCATAGTGCGGAGATAATCCTTTCCCGACGGCTTTTGAAGTAAATATTCTCATAGGCGGCTTCAGCGAAGGCTGGAATCTCCCGAGGTTAGTCGCTACATCGCTTGGGATCCCATCTGACGCTTGTCAGACACAATATTGAAAGCAGCTATGAACCAGCCAAAAACCCTGTACGAGAAAATCTGGGACGCCCATGTTGTTGACCAGCGCGATGACGGCACGGCGTTGATCTATATCGACCGGCACCTGGTCCACGAAGTGACTAGCCCGCAGGCTTTTGAAGGCCTTCGCAAGGCCGGACGCAAGGTCCGTCGGCCGGACCTGACTCTGGCGGTTCCGGATCACAATCTGCCGACCACCGCGCGGCTTGATGCCAAGGGGCAGAAAATTCCGATCGCCGATCCGCAAAGCGCGGCGCAGCTGGAAGCTCTGGAAGCCAATGCGCCGGCTTTCGGCATCAAATATATTGGTGCCAGCGATATCAATCAGGGTATTGTCCACGTGATTGGTCCGGAGCAGGGTTTTACCCTGCCGGGCACGACACTGGTTTGCGGCGATAGCCATACCGCGGCGCATGGCGCCTTGGGCGCTCTCGCCTTCGGTATCGGCACCAGCGAAGTCGAGCATGTGCTGGCGACGCAGACGCTGCAACTGACGCGCTCGAAAACGATGGAAATTCGCGTGGATGGCTTGCTCGGTCCCGGTATCAGCCCGAAAGACCTGATCCTCCACATTGTCGGGGTGATCGGCACGGCTGGCGGAACCGGTCATGTTATCGAATATCGCGGCGAAGTGTTCGAACAAATGTCGATCGAGGGCCGCTTGACGGTCGCCAATATGTCGATCGAAGGCGGCGCGCGCGCTGGCCTGGTCGCTCCGGATGAAAAGACATTCGCCTATCTGAAAGGCCGTCCGATGGCGCCCAAGGGAGCGGACTGGGACGCGGCGCTGGCTTATTGGAAGACGCTGCCAACCGATGAAGGCGCGAAATTTGACAAAAGCGTGACCATCAATGCTGCCGATGTTTCGCCGACCGTGACCTGGGGCACCAGTCCCGAAGATGTCGTTCCGGTGAATGGCGTGGTGCCCGCGCCGGACAGCTTTGCCGATCCGTCAAAGCAGGATGCCGCACGCAAGTCTCTGGATTATATGGGGCTGGAAGCTGGGCAGGCGCTGCACGATGTCACAATCGAGAATATCTTCATCGGCAGTTGCACCAACAGCCGGATCGAGGATCTCCGGGCTGCGGCTGCGGTATTGCAAGGCCGCAAGAAAGCCGACAATATCAAATGGGCGATCGTGGTGCCGGGTTCGGGGCTGGTCAAAGCTCAGGCCGAAGCCGAAGGACTCGACCGGATATTCACCGATGCCGGTTTCGAATGGCGCGAACCGGGTTGCTCTGCCTGTCTCGGCATGAACCCCGACAAGGTGCCTGCAGGTGAGCGCTGTGCATCCACTTCCAACCGCAATTTTGTTGGACGGCAGGGGCCTGGTGCTAGAACGCATTTGATGTCACCCGCAATGGCCGCCGCTGCGGCCGTAACGGGCAGGCTCACCGACGTGCGTGAACTGACAAGATGAGAGGTTGAAATGAGCGACGACAAGAAAAATGACAAACCGTCCGTAGAACCGTCCGCCAAGAATGATGATTCAGCGAAATGGTCGACCGGCGCCAAAGTCGGCGCCGCGATCGGATCGGCTGCGGTTGCGGCGGCTCTGATGTACGCCGGACGGCATCAGATGAAGAAGCATAATGAATTCAAACCAGTCAACGACAAGCCGCTGCCGAAATATGAAAATGAGCCGGATTATGATGACGATGACAGCGATGATCTTGTCGACAATAGTGAAGAAGAATAGAGATGAAACCGATTAACCGCGTAGAAGGTCGTGCTATTCCCTTCGGCCAGAAAAATGTCGATACCGACGTCATCATCCCGGCGAAATGGCTGAAAACCATATCGCGCGAAGGGCTGGGCGAGGGCGCATTCGAAGCGATCCGCGCGCAGGAGGGCAATATTTTTGACGATCCGGAATATGCCGGTGCCACAATATTGATTGCCGGCGATAATTTCGGCTGCGGATCGAGCCGCGAGCATGCGGCCTGGGCCCTGGCTGATTTGGGGATCACTGCGGTCATCGCACCAAGCTTTTCCGATATTTTTTCGGGCAATGCCTTTAAAAACGGATTGCTTGCCATTGCAGTGCCACAGGCTGCTGTCGACCGGTTGATGGAGGTCGCCAAGACCGATCCGATCACCATCGATATGGAAAGCATGAGCATTACCACGCCGTTCCAGGACCGGTTTGCTTTCGAGATGGATCCGTTCCGGCATCAGTGCCTTGTTGAAGGGCTCGACGAAATTGACCTGACATTGGCAAAGTCCGATGCCATAGAGCGGCACGAGAAAAATAGTGATTCTGCACAGCCGTGGCTGATACCCATAGCGGCATAGGATCCGAACAATATTCCAGAGAGGAAGTAAAATGAAGGCTTTGATGTCAACCAAAGTGGGCGGACCGGATACACTGGAGATGCTGGACGTCGCCGATCCCGTTGCCGGCAAGGGCCAGGTCCTTATCGATGTCAAAGCCTGCTCGATCAACTATCCTGACGTGCTGATCATTCAGGACATGTACCAGTTCAAGCCGCAGCGGCCATTTGCGCCAGGCGGAGAAGTGTCCGGTGTGATTGCGGCGGTCGGCGAAGGCGTGACCGATTTGAAAATCGGTGACCGGGTCGCTTCGACCACTGGCCATGGCGGTCTGGTCGAGAAGGTTGTTGTCGACCAGAATGCCGTATTCAAAATTCCCGATAGCGTCAGCTTTGAAGACGCGTCGGCGCTGATCCTGACCTACGGCACGTCGATCCACGCTCTCGTCGATCGCGGTCATATCAAGGAAGGTGAAACCCTTCTGGTGCTCGGTGCTTCCGGTGGCGTGGGTATCGCGGCCGTCGAACTGGGCAAAGCTTTTGGCGCGCGCGTTGTTGCAGCGGTATCTTCTGAAGAAAAGGCTGCTTTTGCGAAATCGGCCGGTGCTGACGAAACCGTCGTCTATGGCCGCGCTCCGTTCGACAAGGATCAATCCAAGGCTTTGGCCGCGCAGTTCAAGGCAGCGGTTGGCCCGGGCGGCGCTGACGTTATTTATGATGCGGTCGGTGGTGATTATAGCGAACCGGCGGTACGCTCGATTGCCTGGGAAGGCCGTTTTCTGGTGGTCGGTTTCCCGGCTGGTATCGCGAAACTGCCACTCAATCTGACCCTGCTCAAATCCTGTGATGTTTGCGGTGTGTTCTGGGGTGCTTATGCGGCGCGCGATCCAGAGGGAAACCGGGCGCATATCGACCGGTTGTTCAAGCTCTGGGACCAGGGTCTCATCCAGCCGCGCGTGTCAGAGATATTTGCCTTTGAAAATGCAGGTCAGGCCATCCAGAAAATGGCAGATCGTGGCGCCATCGGTAAATTGGTAGTCAAAGTCGCCGATTGATTGCCCGCGCGCACTTGTAGGAAGCATCGGTGATGCCTATTTTTATGATAGCATTGATCAAGGAAAAGCCATGACAGACTTTAAAGATCGCGAACGTGCGTTCGAAACGAAATTTGCACGTGACGAAGAGATGGAATTCAGAGTTACCGCGCGGCGTAATCGTCTGCTGGGCCAATGGGCTGCCGAGAAAATGGCGCTGACGCCCGAAGAAACGGCTGCTTATGCGAAAGAGGTCGTAGCGGCTGATTTTGAAGAAGCAGGCGACGAAGATGTCATCCGCAAATTGCTTGGTGATTTGACGTCGGCCGGTATCGAGATCGACGATTCGGCGATTCGTACGGCCCTGACCGACAAGATGGTCGAAGCCCGGCGTCAGTTTATCGAAGAAGCCAGTTAGGCAGATGCCCATGGCAAGCGCAGATATCGAGGCCATGATCTTGGCTGCCTTTCCGGACGCTTCGGTTGAAATTACCGATCTGGCCGGTGATGGCGATCATTATGCCGCAAAAGTGACTGCTGCTGCGTTTGCGGGGATGAACCGTGTGAAACAGCATCAGGCGGTTTACGCGGCACTAAAGGGAAAAATGGGCGGTGAACTGCATGCGTTGCAACTCACCACCGCGGTTCCCGACTAGGAGAATATATATGAGCGATGTAAAAGCAAAAATTGACGCTGTGGTGAACAGCAATGACGTGGTGCTGTTCATGAAAGGCACGCCGCTTTTCCCGCAATGCGGATTCTCAAGCCGTGCGATTGCCATTCTTGAGCATCTGGGAGTCGGGTTCGATTCTTTCGATGTCCTTCAGGACATGGAAGTGCGGCAGGGAATAAAGGAATATTCGGATTGGCCGACGATCCCGCAGCTTTATGTCAAAGGCGAATTTGTCGGTGGCAGCGATATCATGATGGAAATGTATGAAGCCGGCGAGCTTGGCGAATTGATGGCCGAGAAAAAGGTTGCACCAGCTGAAGCCTAAACGCTTTTCTGCCGCACCCACAGTCGAAGAAATGAAAAACGGCTCGATCTAGGAGGATCGAGCCGTTTTATTTTGGGTAGTGTCTGTCTAAACTGTGAAACGAGAGGGGACGGCGGAGACCAGTACGCCATCCCCCTCATTCGTACCTCCTGAAAGGAGATGTGGGTGTGAAAAGTCATGTACACCCGATACGTTGCATCCCTTGTGCCAGTTTTATAAAGTCCATATATTCTAATGACTTGTATGGTTTAATTGCTGTTAACATTTGTAAACTTGTAAGATAATTCGACAACGCGCGGCTTTTCGACAAACGGCCGCTGCCCATCCACCAACGACATCGAATGTTCAATTGAGTGTTTACAACTGTAATCATTGAAACTACACATGTAGTCACTGACGATATTCAAGGGAGTCCCGATAATCATGGCTGAACGCATTAGCGATGCCGAACATGCGGTGATGGAAGTTCTTTGGAAACGTGCTCCCCTGACCGCTACAGAAGTGGCGGACCAGGTGGTCCAGGAGAAGGACTGGTCTCTTCAGACGGTCAAGACCCTGTTGTCCCGGCTGGCCGCAAAAGCGGTCGTCGGCACCGAGCGCGATGGTCGTCGTTTTCTTTATTCTCCGCTGGTGGAACGGGATGATTATCTCACCGGCGTATCACGGAATTTTGTGGATCGGCTTTTCGGGGGAAAAGTCATGCCATTGGTTGCCCATCTGGCCGAGGCCGATGAACTGAGCGCTGATGACATCCGCGAAATCGAGGAGCTTTTGAGGGAGTTGAAAAAATGAGCGGCGAATTGAACCAATGGATCTGGGATACCATGTTCTCGATGACCCTGTTGATGGTGCTGATATTGATGATCCGCAAACCGGTCAGTCATTTCTTTGGCGCGCGCATCGCCTATCTGCTCTGGATATTGCCGCTGGCGCGCTTGTTCATGCCAACACTTACCCTTCAGGCACCGGCAGAGGTCGAGCCTGCAGCCACGCTCATGCCTGCGATGGACGGATCTGGTCTGGTTGCTGCGGTCCCGCCGCAAGCGACTAGCCTGGGCGCGCTGGCGTCACTTGACTGGACGATGATTGCCATCATCCTCTGGCTCGGTGGAGCGGGTCTGCTGTTCATCAGCAAGCTCGCCGCCTATCTGCAATTCCGGGAAGATATCGTCGCTGATGGCCGGTTGATCGGTCGCCACGGAACTATCAAGATCCTTGAAACCGCAGCTGTTGGAGGTCCTCTGGCTTTCGGCGTGTTTGAAAAATATATCGCGGTTCCGACCAATTTCTTTCGCGATTATGCGCCGCGGGAGCGGGAACTGGCACTGGCGCACGAAATTGCCCACCATGAGTCGGGGGATCTCGCGGCCAATTTTGTCGGGCTGACGATATTGTCCCTGCACTGGTTCAGTCCGGTTGCGTGGTTCGCATGGATTTATTTTCGGCAGGATCAGGAGACCGCCTGCGACGCGCGGATCCTTGAGCAGAGCGGTCGTGACGTCCGTGCTGTTTACGGACGGACTATCGCCAAATCGGCTTCGGGCCACCGGCTGGGGCTTGCCAGTCCGCTGAACCAGAAAGACAAGATCAAGGGCCGTCTCAAAATGTTGGGACAATCGGAAAAATCCGCTCTCCGTCGCCGACTGGGATTCGCTTTGGTTGGGGTCGGCACGGTCATCACCTTGCCGCTGACGGCAACCGTGACCTATGCCGAGGCGGTCGCGGACGACGTTGCAAATATATCGGCACCGAACGCGCCATTTCCGCCGGTGGCTCCATCCGCCCCTGCGGCGCCTCTGGCACCCGTTGCCCCGATAGCGCCTTTGGCTCCAACAACCACTGCTGACGACGGCGATACAATCAATATCACGATGCTGAACGGGCGCAAAAGCGGCGATCTGTCGAAAGATTATGTGCACAAGATAAAACATGATGGCAGAACGATCATCCTGCGCACGAACAAGAAGCTGAGCGATAAAGAAGTTCGTCAAATGGTTGCTGAAGCCGAAAAATCGCGGCTTGAGGCTGACAAGGCGCTCCGCGAAAGCGGACTGGATAGCGAGCACATGGGATCGACCATGCGCGAGGTCGAACGGGAACTGGCCCAGGCCCAAAGAGAGATGAACCAAGAGCTGCGGGAAGCGGACCAGGAAGTTCGCGAGGCTTTGCAGGAAGCCCGGGAAGCCAGGCGTGAGGCTATGGCAGAAGCGAGAGAGGCGCAGCGGGAGGCGCGGGAAGCGCAACGCGATGCGGTAGCGGAATCCGCGTCAGCCGCTCGCATATCTTCGATATTCTATACCGTTCAAAAATCCATATCCAATGCCACTTCCAGCGTCACATCGAACGCTACTTCCGATTCTGGCCGGAATAGAGCCGTTGCTCACAGCGGCAAGGTCAACGGTCCCGATTGCGTTGCGATGAACAGGCAGATCGCCATGGGCGGCGAAAGCGACCTCTCCGGACAGGCTTGGGCCGTGGTTGCCGGTTGCGGCGGATTTGAAGTCAAGATCGATAAGACGGCGATACTCGACGCAGCGCTGCAAGGGCTGAAAAAAGAGCGGGCCGATGCCGTAAAATGTAAAGATAGCAAGTTTGATCGCGCGAAAAAAATCAAGGAAATCGATCGCAGCATTGCCGTGCTGCAGGCTCAACTCTCACTGACATAAGCGGGTTAAGCTGTTTTGAAGGGGGCATAAGGGCGGTTCGTTTTGCGGACCGCCTTTTTTCATGGTTGTTTTATGGGCGGGATATGCCACATCAGACCGATGGACTTTGACCCCTCGAATTTTCCGACCGGCCTGTGCGAACAGATGGAGCCACTTGTCGCGCGTGTGCTCGCCGGCAATCCCAGTCCCTATACCTATACCGGGACGCAAACCTATATTGTCGGTAACAAGTCGGACCGGGCGATCATTGATCCGGGGCCAGCGATTGACGAACATATTGATGCGATAATCGCCGCTGTTGGCGACGCCAGAATCAGCGCGATCATGTGCACCCACACCCATCGTGACCACAGCCCTGCCGCTGCGCCGCTTTCTGCACGCACCGGCGCGCCGATCATTGGTTGCGCGCCGCTGGTGCTCGACGATGACGGACCGCGCGCCGACGAGAGTTTTGACAAGGAATATAAGCCGGACCGGGTGCTCGGCGATGGCGAGACTATATCCGGTGATGGCTGGACCATCGAAGCGGTGGCGACGCCGGGACATACGTCCAACCATCTCTGCCTCGCGGTGCAGGAATCCGGCGCGATGTTTACCGGCGATCATGTCATGGCCTGGTCGACCAGCGTGATTGTTCCTCCCGACGGCGATATGGCCGACTATATGGCGAGCCTGCAGAAGCTTTATGAGCGCGAGGACAAGGTCTATTATCCCGCCCATGGCAAGAAAGTGACGAATACACGGCAGCTGGTGCGCGGGATGATGGGCCATCGCAAGCAGCGCGAACGGCAGATATTGAAGCTGCTGGAAAAAGCACCTGCCGCGATCACCGAAATGGTCCCGCAGATGTACAAGGGCCTTGATCCGCGTCTGAACGGTGCGGCGGGGCAATCGGTGCGTGCCCATTTGATCGATCTCCGGAACAAGGGACGCGTGACGCAATCGGGCGAAGTCTGGGCGATGGCGGGATGAATTCCCGGCCTTCCCGCTTGTGGCTCCCTTTTGTCATAATCGGCGGGGTGCTGATTCTGCTCGGCGTTCTGGCCTGGTTGCTCTTCTCCCGCGTCGAAAGCAGTATCAGCCCCGACCCGGTGTCGATTGCCAACGCCAGCCTGACCAATATGCAGGAACAGAACCGGCTGACGGTTTTCTCGGCGAGCTATAATGCCACGGTGACCACCACGCTGACCAAACTCGGCCTGTCGGCACGCAAGACTTTGATCATGCCGGGCACGGTGCGTTACGAACTGGACCTGGCCAAGCTTGGCGCTGAGGATGTCCGTTGGGATGCTCGCGACAATACGCTCTATGTCGAGATTCCAGGGATAGAAATTGCCCGGCCAGAGGTCCACATCGAACAGATCCAGACCTATGATGACGGCGGCATATTGATGGCTTTGACCGATGCGGAAAATGTCCTTGATCAGGCCAATCGCAAAAAGGGCGTCGCGGAACTGGCAATGCAGGCGCAAAATCCGGTGCAGGTTCGTCTGGCCCGGGAAGCCGCTCGGCGGGCGGTGCGGCACAATTTCGTCGTGCCGTTGCAAGCGGCGGGCGTGGAAGCAAAGATAGATGCCTTTTTCCCTTATGAACGCAGCCGCTACAAGGAAAGATGGGATTATTCGCGGCCGATCGGGGACATATTGGCGGAGCAGCAGACGAAGAGGGATGAGGCGCAATGAAAATGCAGATTACCACTGCGGCAGCAATGCTGCTGACCGTTTTGACGTTGTCAGGCTGTGAACAGAGCCCGCAGCCGGAACCGCTCTCGCAAACCGCCGACTTTGCCTTGCCGGAACCGATCAGCAATAATGCGGTGGCCGTCGCCGATGGTCCGGAAGGCCCGACCTTGTATAGTTTCAACGGTCTGAAGGCGGGCAAGACCTGGAAAGATACCAGCAACGCCGCTTTTGCCTGCGTGATTGCTACCCAGTCGTGCAAGACAATCGCGTCCGTGCCGGTGCCGGAAGGGCGACTGGCCAGCGCGGCCGTGACCGTAGCGGGGAAAATCTATATTTTTGGTGGTTATAGCGTTGCTGCAAATGGTGATGAGCTTTCCACGCCGGAAGTCTTCGCATTCGATCCCGCTACCGGCAGCTATGAGCAAAAGGCCGATATGCCGACCCCGGTCGATGATATGCTGGCAGTGCCCTATCAGGACCGCTTCATCTATCTGATCTCCGGCTGGCATGACGAAGGCAATGTCAGCGTCGTGCAGATGTTCGATACGCAGACCGGCGCTTGGACCGAGGCCACGCCCTTTCCCGGTACGCCGGTCTTCGGTCATAGCGGCGGGATCGCGGGCGACAGCATCATCGTCACCGACGGGGTCGCATCGATCTTCGCCGACGGCAAACGCAAATTTGTCGCTGCCAAGCTGACCTGGCGCGGCGATATCGATCCGAAAAACCCGACACAGATCAGCTGGCGCGGTGTCGACACTCATGCCGGTGTAGCAAAATACCGGATGGCGGCGATTGGCGACGAGGCTGGTCAGCGGATCATTTTCGCCGGTGGTGGTGACAATCCCTATAATTATGACGGCATCGGCTATGACGGTGTACCGGCCAAACCATCCGGCGGCTTTTTTGCTTATGATCTGAAATCCGACAAATGGATCGAACTGGGGAGGCTGGCCGAAGCGAGCATGGACCACCGCGGTCTCGCGAAGGCGGGGCAGGAATATTATATATTGGGTGGCATGGATGCGGAGCAGAAAGTGACCGGCCGGATCATGAAATTCCGCATCAGCCACTGAGCGCAAATATCTGCAAACGACATTTACGGGTCGCCCAAACTATATTCCCAACCCGTTAGAATGGGATTATATCTGCTTTAGGAGAAACTTCGAGGGAGGTGGAAACGTGGGAGCGGAGCAGAATATTAATAATCGGACGATGAACCGGGCCATGGAATATGCGCTTGATCAACGATTTTTTGTCCGGTTTTCCATCATTCTAGCGGCGGTTATCATTTTTGGTTTCGCGCAATTTTCAATGCGCGGAATGGTGAATTTTCAGGCGGTGCCGAGATGGGTGCATCTGCACGGAATCCTGATGCTGGGCTGGCTGGGGTTGATAGTGGCGCAAAATATCCTGATCCAGCGCGGTAAGACGGCTCTGCACCGCAAGATCGGCTGGCTGGGCGGCGGGCTCGCTCTGATAATATGTGTCACCGGTCTCTACACGGGATATATGGCGGTTCAGCTGCAGCGCTTTCCGCCGTTTTTCAACGGTTCCTATTTTCTGGCGCTCGTGCTCGTGGAAATGCTGGTTTTTGCCGCCATGGTTGTCTGGGCAATCATGTTGCGTCGGCAAACCCAATGGCATCGCCGGATCATGATCGGTGCCACTCTCATTGCCCTGGAACCGGCATTTGGTCGCCTGTTGCCCATGCCTTTGCTGGGAGACTGGGGCGAGTGGCTCATTCTGCTATGCCAGCTGGTCTTTGTCGTCGTGCTGGCGAGGCACGACCAAAAAATCATCGGCCATATCCATCCCGCGACGCTGGCAACTGGTGCCATAGTGACGGCGGCCCATGTGGTAACGACCGGCTTGTCCCTGTTTCCTCCGTTTCAGCGGATTGCGGAATCGATTGGGGGTGCTGGTTAGTGTAAAGATATTCTCATCACTGCTTCTTGGCCAACGTGAAGATGATTTTACCGCGACTCGGGCGTTCGGCACGAGACAAATGGTTATTCGTTTCCTATATGGAGGGGGTACGCAGGACAGAGGAATAATATAATGGACGCACGTGATGGAATTGGCGGCAGCTTGGCCGGAGTGGATATTGTTGAGGAAATCAACAAGCTGCGCAAGGAGCGCAACGCAATCATCCTCGCCCATTATTACCAGAAACCGGAAATTCAGGATATCGCCGACTTTGTCGGTGACAGTCTCGAACTGTCCAAAATGGCGGCGGAAACCGATGCCGATGTCATCGCCTTCTGCGGCGTGAAATTCATGGCCGAAACCGCGAAAATCCTGTCGCCGGACAAGATCGTCGTGTTGCCGGACATGGATGCGGGTTGCAGCCTCGAAGACAGCTGTCCGCCGGACAAGTTCAAGGCCTTTCGCGACGAACATCCCGACCATATCGCGCTGACCTATATCAATTGCTCGGCCGAGGTGAAGGCGCTGTCGGACATCATCGTCACCAGTTCATCGGCCGAACATATCCTGTCGCAGATTCCACTCGACCAGAAGATCATCTTTGGTCCGGACAAGCATCTCGGCGGTTATATCGCCAAGAAAACCGGTCGCGACATGCTGCTCTGGCCCGGCGTCTGCATCGTCCACGAAGCGTTTAGCGAGACCGAGTTGCTCAAGCTGCAGACCCAGCATCCCGGTGCACCGGTGGCCGCGCATCCCGAATGCCCCGCCTATATTCTCGATCACGCGGACATGGTCGGATCGACCAGCGCGATCCTGAAATATGCCAAGGAATTCGAAGGCGACACGATCATCATCGCCACCGAACCGCATATCATCCACCAGATGGAAAAAGCGGTGCCGGAAAAGAATTTCATCGGCGCCCCCGGCGCGGACGGCAACTGCAACTGCAATATCTGCCCCTATATGGCGCTCAACACGATGGAGAA
>TARA_R110000796_G_scaffold20112_8_pt1 | contig 20888 bp, 18 predicted proteins | sample TARA_R110000796 | Tara Oceans TARA_R110000796 (sample SAMEA4397815) | marine metagenome | biome: Polar Biome; feature: [SRF] surface water layer (ENVO:00010504); material: water (ENVO:00002006), including particulate matter (ENVO:01000060) such as... | depth 5 m
CCTCTGGAGGGAGAGACGTTACCCGTAGCGCTTTTCGTTGAGCGCCTGGATGCGATCGTCCAGCGGCGGGTGCGAGCGGAACAGGGCGGCCAGGCCGTGGCGCACGCCGCTGTTGATACCGAAGGCGACCAACGAATCCGGCATCTGGTTGGGCACCTCGTACTCCGCTTTCAGGCGCTGCAGGGCGCTGACCATGTCACGACGGTCGGCCAGTTGCGCGCCGGCCACGTCGGCGCGGTATTCCCGGCGCCGCGAGAACCACATGACGATGGTGCTGGCGGCGATGCCGAAGATGATCTCGGCAATGAACACCACGATGTAGTAGCCGAAGCCCAGGCCGCCTTCGCCGTCGCGGCGCAGGAAGCTGTCCACCACCGAGCCGACCACGCGGGCGGCGAAGATCACGAAGGTGTTCACCACGCCCTGGATCAGGCTCAGGGTGACCATGTCGCCGTTGGCCACGTGGCCGATTTCATGGGCCAGCACGGCGCGCACTTCTTCCGGGCGGAAGCGCTGCAGCATGCCCTGGGAGACCGCCACCAGGGCGGCGTTCTTGTTCCAGCCGGTGGCGAAGGCGTTGGACTGCTGGGCGGGGAACACGCCCACTTCCGGCATGCCGATGCCGGCTTTCTCGGACAGCTCGCGGACCGTGTCCAGCAGCCATTTTTCGCCGCTGTTGGAGGGCTGCTTGATGATCTGCGCCCGGGTCGACCACTTGGCCATGGGCTTGGATATCAGCAGTGAAATAAACGAACCGGCGAAGCCGAACACGGCGCTGAAGATCAGCAGGTTGCCCAGATCCAGTCCGGTGCCGCTTTGCGCCAGATAGGAATTCACGCCCAGCAGGCTGAGCGTGATACTGGCCACCACGATGACCGCCAGGTTGGTAAGCAAGAACAGCGCGATGCGCATCATTGAGGTCGATCTCCAAAACCAAAAGGACGTTGTCAAACCGATCGTTAAATGGGGGCGGCGCGGTTGTCTTCAAGCGCCCCGGCGGCGATACTCGCCGGTTTCCATCGGTCCTTGATGCGCATGCCTTCCCCCGATTCGATAGACCTGCTCAGCCCCTTTCTGGTTCCCCCGAGCGACGCTCGCCACCGGCTTTTTCACGGCCGTGGCAAGACGCTGCCCGGCTGGGAAGGGCTCACCCTGGACCGGTTCCCGCCGGTGCTGGTGGCGACCCTGTTCGACGACTACCCTCCGGCCACGCTGGCGGCGCTGGAGCAGCGCCTCGGCGAGGCCCTGCCGGGGCTGGGTTGCGACACCCTGGTGTTCCAGCACCGCCACCGCCGGCCGGCGGTCACCGAGGTGCGGCGCGGCGCTCTGCCGGAGACCGCCTGGGCGGAGGAGGCCGGCCTGCGCTACCGGCTCGATTTCCAGCGCGGCCAGAACCTGGGGTTCTTCGCGGACATGGCGCCGGGGCGGGCCTGGCTGCGGGAGCGCGCCGAAGGCAAGCGGGTGCTCAACCTGTTCAGCTTTACCTGTGCGTTCTCCGTGGCGGCGCTGGCCGGCGGCGCCCACTCGGTGGTCAACATCGACCTGTCCCGGCCGGCGCTGGCGCTGGGCCGGGAAAACCAGAACGCCAACGGTTTCGCCGACGCCCGGGTGCATTATCTGCCGCATAACGTGTTTCGCAGTTGGAAGAAGCTGCACGCCCTGGGCCGTTACGATCTGATCGTGGCGGACCCGCCCAGCGCCCAGAAGGGCAGCTTTCTGGTGGAACGGGACTACCCCAAGGTGCTGGCCCGGCTGAGCAAGCTGCTGGCGCCGGAGGCGGAACTGCTGCTTTGCCTGAACGCCCCCTGGCTGCCGGCGGACTGGTTGCGGGAGCAGGCGGCGGAGCGGCTGCCCGGCGCCGCCTTCGAAGGCCGGCTGCCGGGCGCGGCCGGTTTCGACGAGGCCGCCGAACCGGCGCTCAAGGCGCTGGCGTACCGCTATCGGCGGCCGGCGCCTTAAGCGGTTTCAGGGGGTTGCCGAAGCGCGCCCGGAACGCCTGGCCGATTTCCTGGGCGCCGATGTAATTGAGATGGCTCTCGTCGCGGTAGAGCGGGATGCCGTCCAGCACCGTCTGGCAACGCTCCGCGTCGCACAGCACGCGGCTCGGGTCGATCCAGTTCACGCTCGGGAAGCGTGCCTGCACGTCGCGCTGGAAGCGGTTGAAGTCGCGCCGCTGGTCGGCCGCGTCGGCGGCGTCGATGCTGCAGTCTTCCAGGCCCTTCAAGCGGCACTGCGCGTGCGCGTCGGAGGGCAGCTCCGGCACCCCTTCAAGCACCACCACCCGGTGGCCCTGGTCGAGTAGCCAGTCGATGGTGGCCACGAAGTAGTCGTGGAAGTCCGTCGACCGCAGGTAGGAGTTCCACCAGGCCGAGATAAACACCGTCATCGGCTCCTGCTTGAGGTACTCGGTGAGGGCCCGGTTGCGCACGATCTTCTCTTCGTCGCCGGGGAACGCCTGCTCCGTCAGCTCACCGGGAATAAACGGCGTGGAGGCCTGCGTGACCATCAACAGGGACAGGTCGGTGCTCTCCAGGAAGACTTCCATGAAGCCGATCAGCGCGATGGCGTGGGAATCGCCGATCAGCACGCTGTCCGGCCGCTCACCCTCGGCCAGCGGCTGGCCGAACAGGCAGGCTTGGTCGCGCACGAAATCCCGGGTGGGGCCTTTGAAGCACGGCTCGTGCACGTCGGCGCTGTCGTTCTGCACGATGATCTTGTAGAGGTCGCGGCGTTCCTCGGGGATGCGGAAACTGAGGTCGTCGGCGATGCGGATGGTGGACTGGATCGCCCAGATGATCAGCAGCGGCACCAACACCAGAATCTTGAAGGCCCGCTTGAAGTTCCAGGGGCGGCGCCGCAGCGGGTTTTCCACCAGCTTGTAACCCAGCCAGGACGCCAGCAGTACCGCCGCCAGCAGGCCCAGACGGATCGGCCAGGTCAGCTCGATCAGCTGGTAGTGCAACAGCGCCACCGGCGGCCAGTGCCACAGGTACAAGGAGTAGGAGAGCCCGCCCAGGAACACCATCACCGGCAGGCTGAGCAGGCGGGCGGTGACCGTGCCCGGCTGCACCAGCCCGGCCTGGATCACCATGGCCGTGCCCAGCGTCGGCCACAGGGCGTTGAAGCCGGGGAAGGGATCGTTGCTGGTCAGGAATACGGCGGTGGCGAGAATCATCGCCACGCCGGCCACCGCCAGCGCCTCCGCCTGCCTGGGCCCCAGCGCCGGCAGGCGGTGGCCGTACAGGGCCACGCCGGCCCCCAGCATGAATTCGAACAGCCGCGCCGGCGGCAGATAAAACGCCGCCTTGGGGTGGGTATGGGCGAGGTAGACGGAGAGCAGCAGGGCGGCGATCAACAGGGCCAGGAACACCAGCGGCGAGCGGGTCAGCCGCCCGCTGCGCCAGGCCCACAATGTCGCCGCCGGCCACAGCAGGTAGAACTGCTCTTCTACCGCCAGCGACCAGGTGTGCAGCAGTGACAGGCTGCGGGTTTCCGGCGCGAAATACTGGCTCAGTTCAGTGAAATAGTAGAGGTTGCTGATCCCCATCAGCGACGCCAGCCAGCTCTTGGCGAAGATGTAGTAATCGTCGCCGATATAGAACGGCGAAATAATCAAAAAGGTGACGGTGGAGACCAGCAGAAAGGCCGGCACCAGGCGGCGGATACGGCGCGCATAGAAGTCGCCGAAGCGGAAGCCGCCCTGGTCCATCTGACGGGTCAGCAAACCGGTGATCACGAAACCGGAGATCACGAAAAACACGTCGACGCCGATAAAGCCGCCGCTGATACCCGGAAACTCAAAGTGGTACACGATGACCAGTAAAACGGCGAGCGCCCTCAGACCCTCGATGTCCGGGCGGTATCGTAAAGCTGTCATTGTTTCCCCAAGTCCCGCTATAGCGCGGGTCCCATGAAAACCGTCCTTGGGTGAAGTGGACGTTCAGGCGGTGGCGCGGGCCAGGAAATGGCGCACCAGCGCTGAGATTCGCGTGGAATCCCGGGCGGCCAGGGCGGTGCGGAACTGCTCCGCCAGGGTGGCGCGCTCCAGTTGTACGCTGACGGGCAGGTCCGGGTCCGCTTGCGGGTCCGGATCGCCGGTGGCGGTGAGCAGGGTGAAGGCGCGGTTGCTGAGCACCGCCTGTTCAATGCCCTCTTGGTAGAGGGTGCTCTGGTAACGCAGGTAACCCTCTTCAGCCAGCCACAGCATTGCCCCCAGACAGGCCATGTGCCTCTTGCCGTGCAGCCCCGCCTCGTCCAGTTGGTCAGGGCCGCTGATGTCTTCCACATAGACGGCCTGGGGGCGCGGAAAGTTCATATACAGCTGCAACAGTATGCGCGCCACGTCCTGGCTGAAGTCGTCGATGTGCAGATGCATGGGATTACTTCTTTCTGATCCGGTCCAGATAGTTGGCGATGCGGCCGATGGAATCCTCCAGATCGTCCATGCGCGGCAGGAACACCACCCGGAAATGGTCCGGGTCGGGCCAGTTGAACGCGGTGCCCTGGACGATCAGCACTTTTTCCTGGCGCAGCAGGTCCAGCGCGAAGGCCTCGTCGTCCTGGAACGGAAACACCTTGGGATCCAGACGCGGAAACAGGTAGAGCGCGGACTTGGGTTTGACGCAGCTGACACCGGGGATCGAGCTGAGCATGTCCCAGGCCTTGTCGCGCTGGCGGCCCAGGCGTCCGGTGGGCAGCACCAGGTCGCCGATGCTCTGGTAACCGCCCAGCGCGGTCTGGATCGCGTGCTGGCTGGGCACGTTGGCGCACAGCCGCATGCTGGCCAGCATGTCCAGGCCCTCGATGTAATTCTCGGCACGGTACTTGGCGCCGGAGATCACCATCCAACCGGCGCGGAAGCCGGCGGCGCGATAGTTCTTGGACAGCCCGTTGAAGGTGATGAACAGCAGGTCGTCGGCCATCGACGCGATCGAGTGGTGCTCCTCGCCGTCATAGAGAATCTTGTCGTAGATCTCGTCGGCGAACACGATCAGGTCGTGCTCGCGGGCGATCTCCAGCATTTCCTGCAGCAGCGCCTTGTCGTAGTTGGCGCCGGTGGGGTTGTTGGGGTTGATGATCACCATCGCGCGGGTGCGGTCGGTGATTTTGGAACGCAGATCGTCCAGCGCCGGTTGCCAGTCCTGCTTTTCATCGCACAGGTAATGCACCGGGTTGCCGCCGGACAAACGCACGGCGGCGGTCCACAGCGGGTAGTCCGGCGCCGGCAGCAGCACCTCGTCGCCATAGTTGAGCAACGCCTGCATGGCCATCACGATCAGTTCCGAGACGCCGTTGCCGATGATGATGTCGTCGACCGTGACGTTTTCGATGCCCTTGGTCTGGGTATACTGCATCACCGCCTTGCGGGCCGGGAACAGGCCCTTGGAGTGGCAGTAGCCGGTGGAATCCGGCAGGTTGTGAATCACGTCCTGCAGCAGCTCTTCGGGTGCTTCGAAGCCGAACGGCGCCGGGTTGCCGATGTTGAGCTTGATCACCCGGTGGCCTTCGTCCTCCAGGCGGTGCGCTTCGCGCAGCACCGGGCCACGGATGTCGTAGCAGACGCCCTTGAGTTTGTCGGATTTGTTGATCGTGGTTTGATGACCGCTCATGAATACTGCCCGTCCTGATCCGGCGTTAGGCTAAAGACCGGATTCTACAATGGCGGGAAAACACTGTATACGAAGCAGCCGGGAGCATTTGATGATCGAGTTCAAGGACCTGCTGGCCCTGGCGGTGAACCGCAAGGGCGGCCTCAAGCCGGTGGAAGCGCAACTGCCGGCGGTGAAGAGCGCCGCCCAGCTGCGCCGCCCGGACGACGCCTTTTATTTTTCCGCGCTCACGCGGCGCGTGTTCCGGGCCGGGCTCAAGCACTCTCTGGTGGACGCCAAATGGCCGGCGTTCGAAGAGGCGTTCTTCGGTTTCGATCCGGACAAGCTGGTGCTGATGCCGGACAGCATGCTCGAGGAGCGCATGCAGGACACCCGGCTGATCCGCCATTGGGGCAAGATCAAGGCGATCCGCCATAATGCCCAGCTGGTGCTCGACCTGCGCCGCGAATACGGCAGCATGGGCCGTTGGCTGGCGGACTGGCCGGCGGAGGACACCGTCGGTATGTGGATCCTGCTGAAAAAGCGCGGCAAGCAGCTCGGCGGCAATTCCGGCGCCGCCTTCCTGCGCATGGTGGGGCGCGACACCTGGTACCCCACCGACGATGTGATCAGCGTGCTCCGCGCCCACCGCATCATCGACAAAAACCTGTCGAGCCAGCGCGATCAGCGCGCGGCGCAGGCGGCGTTCAACCAGTGGCAGAGCGAATCCGGCCGTCCGCAGGCCCACATCAGCAAGGTACTGGCGCTCACGGTTGGGTAAAACCCTTTGACACAGCGGGTCTGGGAAGGGAACATAAATAAGAATTATTCACTTTTAGACGCTGGAATCCGGATCCATGGTTCTCATCGAGCGGCGCCCCCTGGGCGTTTTTTTGTTGCTGTGCTTTTTCATGCTGACCGCCACCGCCCGGGCGGCGGACCAGACCGCCCTGGTACAGCTGGTGGAGTACGTCGGCGCGGACTACGTTAACGCGGTGCAGGACGGCGAGATCGCCAGCGAGGCGGAATACGCCGAAATGGACGAGTTCACCCGCCTGTTGAGCGAGGGCATCGCCACCCTGGACGACGTGGAAGGCAAGCAGCGGCTGGCCGACCAGGCGCAACAGCTGGAAGCCGCCGTCGACGACAAGGCGCCGGAGGCGCGCATTCAGGAACTGGCGCAGAAAATCCGCGGCACCCTGGTGACGGTGTACGGCCTGCCGGTGATTCCCAAAACCGCGCCGGATATGGAGAAGGCCGCGCAGCTGTACCAGACCCACTGCGCCGCCTGCCACGGTGACGAAGGGCGTGGCGACGGCCCCGCCGGCGCGGCGCTGGAGCCGGCGCCCACCGATTTCCATGAGCGCGCCCGCTACATGGGCCGCTCCATGCTGGGGCTCTACACCACCATCACCGGCGGTGTGGACGGCACCGGCATGGCCGCCTACGACGACCAGCTCAGCGACGCGGAGCGCTGGGCGCTGGCGTTCTACGTGGGCGGCAAGGCGGTGTCCGATCAGGAGGCCGACGCCGGCGAGCAGGCCCTGCGCGGCACGCCGGGCCTGAAAGCGGATATGACCCTGGACACGGTGATCGGCAAGGCCCCCGCGGACGTGCGCGACGAGATCGGTAAGCCGGCGGTCCAGGCCATGGGCTATCTGCGCCGTAATCCGGAAGCGCTGTTCAGCCAGAACCGCTTTATCGAAATCAGTGACGCCAAGCTGGGCGAGGCGGCCGGCCTGTACGCCGACGGCGACCGGGCGGCGGCCCGCGCCGCGGCGCTGTCGGCCTATCTGGACGGCTTCGAGATGATCGAGCAGCAGCTTGCGGCGGTGGACGGCGACCTGATGCGCGCCACCGAGCGCCGTTTCATGGCGGTGCGCCAGGCGATCGAACAGGGTGAAGAGCCCGCCGCGGTGGACGCCAGAGTGGCCGAGGCCCGCGACAGCCTGGCCGCCGCCGAGGACGCGCTCGGCGGCGACGGCCTGAGCGCCGCCGCCACCTTCTCGGCGAGTTTCTTCATCCTGTTCCGTGAGGGGCTGGAGGCGCTGCTGATCGTTGCCGCCTTGCTCACCTTCACCCGTAAAGCGGGCGCCCGCTCGGCCAGCCGTCATATCCACTTCGGCTGGGTGGCGGCGCTGATCGCCGGCGTGGCCACCTGGTTCGCCGCCTCCACGGTGATCAGCTTCAGCGGTGCCTCGCGGGAGCTGACCGAGGGCGTGGCCGGCCTGGCGGCGGCGGTGATCCTGTTCTACGTGGGCTTCTGGATGCACAGCAACAGCAACAGCCAGAAGTGGATGGGCTACATCAAGAGCAAGGTGGATAACGCCCTCGGCGCCGGCACCGTCTGGACCCTGACCCTGGTGGCGTTCATCTCCGTGTACCGGGAGATGTTCGAAACCATCCTGTTCTATCAGGCGCTCTGGACCCAGGTCACCGAAGCCACCCAGCCGTACCTGCTGTACGGGTTGCTGGCGGCCCTGGCGGCGCTGGCGGTGGTCTGCGTGCTGATCTTCCGCCTCGGTATGCGCCTGCCGCTGGGCCTGTTCTTCAAGGCCACCAGCCTGGTGCTGCTGGTGCTGTCGGTGATCCTGCTCGGCAAGGGCATCGCCGCCCTGCAGGAAGCCGGCCTCATCAATGCCACCTACATCGGCCTGCCGACGCTGGAGTGGATCGGTTTCTTCCCCACCCTGCAGGGCGCGCTCGCCCAGGCCGCCGCCGTGGTCCTGGCGGTGCTGGCCTGGTGGCGCGGTAACCGCGCCACTAAAGCAGGTTGAGAGCGCGCGGCAACCGCGCCACCAAGTAGGTCCTTCCCCGCACACCGTTCCACCCGGGTCGCTCAGGCCCGGGTTTGCGTTTGTGCGCGAACCTCCCGGATACTCCGTGGTCTTTCCCTACCTGTAGATGACGATAGAGAGTTCTGATTAATGCGAAGTTGGGGTGGCAAACTCATTGTCGGCCTGTTGGGCATGTTGATCGGCGGGCCCATCGGCCTGGCGATCGGCGTGCTGATCGGCCACTTCCTGGACCGTGGCGTGGAGCGGGTGCAGTCCTTCAACCCGTTCCGGCCCTACCGGCCCGGCGAACGGGAGGAAGTCCAGGAGGCCCTGTTCTCGGCGGTGTTTTCGATCATGGGCCATCTGGCCAAGGCGGACGGCCGGGTCAGCGAGCAGGAGATCGGCCAGGCCGAAGCGATCATGAGCCGCATGCAGCTCAACGACGAGCAGCGCCGCCGGGCCCAGGAGGCCTTCCGCCAGGGCAAGGACGATGATTTCCCCCTCGACCGGACCGTGGCCGAATTCCGCCAGCGCATCCGCCGGCGCCGCCATCTGGTGGTGGTGTTCCTTGAGCTGCTGCTGCAAACCGCCCTGGCGGACGGCGAGCTGCACGCCGAGGAGGAGCGCATCCTGTTCCGTGTCGCCGCCGGGCTGGGCGTGCCGGAAAGCCAGTTCCGGCAGATTCTCAACATGGTGCTGGCCCAGGCGCGCTTCGGCGGCGCCGGTGCGGCCGGCGCGGGTGGCGCGGCCGGCCCGTCACAGCCGTCGCTGGGCGAGGCGTATCAGGTGCTGGGGGTGAACGAGGACGCCTCCGATCAGGAGGTCAAAAAGGCCTACCGGCGGCTGATGAGCGAGCATCACCCGGACAAACTGGCGGCCCGTGGCGTGCCGGAAGAGATGATCCGCGTGTCCACCGAGAAGACCGCCGAGATCAGCAAAGCCTACGATATGATCAAGGAAGCCCGGGGAATGCGTTGAGTCGCCACCGGGAGGATGACAAGTACCCGGCGGCGGTAGTAGCTTGAAGAGGATTACCCGCCCGAGCACCGCCCCGGTGCCCGGGCCCCTTCAGCGGAGGACCTGTCAGCTATGCTCGGTGAACCCCATAGTATCCACCACGAATTCCCCCAGCACCGCGAACGCATTGACGCCCTGGCCAAGGAACACCCGGAGTTCCGCGCCAAGGTGGAGGAGCACGACCGGTTGGACAAAACCATTCGTGGGCTGGAGATGCGCGAGAACCCGATCGCGGACCGCGATATGGAGACCATGAAAGTGGAGCGTATGCACCTCAAGGACGAGATTTATCGTCGCTTGAACGGGGGTTAGCCGACGCGACCTTTAAAAACGCGGTCACAGGCCCAACCGTAAGAAGACGCGTAAACGGACGCGTTTTGGCTCGGGAGGCCTGATGACTGCCTATTCCATTCTTGATCTGAGTCCCATCCTGCGTGGCGGCGACGCCGCCCAGGCCCTGGGCAATTCCCTTGATCTGGCGCGCCACGCCGAACAGTGGGGCTACACCCGCTACTGGGTGGCCGAGCACCACAACATGCCCGGCGTGGCGAGCGCCGCCACCAGCGTGGTGATCGGCCATATCGCCGCCGGCACCCAGCGTATCCGGGTCGGCTCCGGCGGCGTGATGCTGCCCAACCACGCGCCCCTGGTGATCGCCGAACAGTTCGGCACCCTGGCGGCCCTGCACCCGGGGCGCATCGACCTGGGCCTGGGCCGGGCGCCGGGCACCGACATGGAAACCGCGCGGGCGCTGCGCCGCGACCTCAACAGCAACGCCATGGAGTTCCCGCGCGACGTGGACGAGCTGCAGGCTTACCTGGGTGATCCGACCCCGGATCAGCGCGTGCGGGCGGTGCCCGGCGCCGGCAGCAAGGTGCCCATCTGGCTGCTCGGCTCCAGCCTGTTCAGCGCCCGGCTGGCGGCCCAAAAGGGCCTGCCGTTCGCGTTCGCCTCGCATTTCGCCCCGGAGGCCCTGCTCGATGCGTTGCAGGTCTACCGTGACAACTTTCAGCCGTCGGCACAGCTGGAGCGGCCCTACGCCATGGCGGGGGTGAGCGTGTTCGCCGCCGACAGCGACGAGGAGGGCGCCTTCCTGGCCACCTCCATGCAGCAGCAGTTCGTCAATCTGCGGCGCGGGCGGCCCGGACCGCTGCCGCCGCCGGTGGAGAGCATGGACGGCATCTGGTCGCCGCTGGAAGCGGAGGGCGTGCGCCAGGCGATGAAATACGCCATGGTCGGATCAGCGGAAACGGTCCGTGACGGGCTGCGTGCCTTCCGTGACCTGACCGGGGTGGATGAGCTGATGATCACCGGCGGGATTTTCGACCACGACAAGCGGCTGCAATCGTTCCGCATGGCCGCCGATATCTGCCGCGATCTCTAATCCCTAGGCCACGTTGGCCGGCCGTTTTTGCGGCCGGCCGGTGCCCTTGTTCAGACACCAGCTGTCGCGGTCGCCGTCGATGGCGATGCCGCCCACCCAGCGCCGTTTGGGGTGGGTGTCGAGCCAGTTGTTGTGGCCGCTGAGCACCGCGTGGCCGTGGGAGGTGATGTGCAGCGACCGGTCCTGCCACGGGGTGTCTTCGCCGTGGTCGCTGGCCAGCAACGGGCGCTCGCCGCCCATCAGCGGCTGCATCATCCACCAGAACATGGTGTCGCCCAGATAGGGCAGCGGCTCGCGCTCGCGCATCAGATCCCGGAACACCTCGCCGACGGTAATCGGGCCGCGCTCGGCCACCAGCTGCACCGCCAGTTGCTCGCTCAGGCCCAGGCCGGTGTCTTCATCCGGTAACTCCAGCAGGTGCCGGCGCAGGGCGCGGCCCAGCATCGGCAACTCCGGGGTCAGGGTCCGTGACAGGTCGTCCAGCCGTTGCGGCGTATCGGCGGTCACCGCCCGCCAGGCGCGGCGCCCCAGGGTGATAAGCGCATCGTCCACCGGGCGGCGCTGCTGCCAGAGCCAGCCGAGCACCTCCGGCGCCAGTTGCCCCAGGCCGATAAACCGTTGCACGCCGGGAATGCCGTCCGTGGCCACCAGTTCCAGCCGGGTGGGGCGGCGCTGATGGGCCAGATGATTGAGGATGTAGGCCAGAATCAGCTGGTCGTAGCTGTCGTGTTCGAACCACAGCACCACCCGCTCGCTGTCCATGGCCTGGTCCAGGCCGTCGTACTCATGCTGCTGCCGCCGGCGGGTTTCGTTTTCGTCGCCACCGAAGGCGTCGCAGAGAAAGCGGGTGCGCTCGTCCATGAACGCCTGCCGTTCCAGGCTGTGCAGCGGGCCGATGCAGAAGGGGTCGCTGAAGGTGTGAAAGTGGCCGTGCAAACCGGTGGCGGGCAGGGCGTCGCGCAGATCCGACCCGCAGCGGATGTGCACCGTGTCCAGGTCGTCGTCCAGTGTCTCGTTGGCCCGCTCGGCGGCGGTGTCCAGGGCGGCCACGTGCCGCTGGAAATGATCCCAGCCCTGGAACCCCATTTCCCGCGACACGGTGTGCAGGGCATCGCGGAGCCCGGGCTTTTCGCTCACCGGGGTGAGGCGGTGTACGGCGATGCGAGCCAGGCAGCGACGGTCGCCGGACAGGGCCGCGTCCAGTAACCGCTCGGCATCCTCACGGGGGTCGTCGAGACGGAAGCGTCCGTGCTGTTTCGGAGTACTGCTGCCGGCGGGCATCGATGTCATAAACGGGGCCTTCTCCACAGCGCGGTGTGTGAGTCAAAAAATGGACTTACACAGTTGGCGAAGCGGGCCTTTGAGTCAATGCAAAGAGAGGCTTCAATGGCTTGAAAAGCCTAAGCTTTATAAAGGTTTTACCGGGGATACAAAGGAAGGCAAGAAATTGTCGTGACCTTCACGCCCGTTTCGACGGGAAAGGAATGGTGCCGGAAAGAGGAATCGAACCTCCGACCTACTGATTACGAATCAGTTGCTCTACCGACTGAGCTATTCCGGCACGGCCCGCCCGGGGGCGAGCGGGCGCTAGTTTAGCAGGAACCCCACGGCTGGCAAGACCGCCGACGGCTTACGCCTGTTTGATGCCGGCCAGCTTGCGGGCGTGCCATTTCTTGGACTCCACGTCCATGCCGCGCAGGATCTGAATACGCTGGGCCTGGGGGCTGCCGGCGCCGTGCATGGACTCGGTCAGGTAGCCCACCGCGTTGCGGCCCAGGGTCATGTTTTCGATCAGGCGCAGGATGCGCATGCGGTCCTCCGTGGGGATGTCGTCGCGGCCCTTCAGGAAGCGGCGGATGATGGCGCCGGCTTCCTCGTTGTCCAGATCCTTTTCGCTGGGCATGGTGGCGACGATGCCGCCGGCCAGGTCCTGGGCGAGGCGGGCGATCTCATAGGGGAAACGGGTGACGTTGTGCTTGCACACATTGGAGAGCATGGCGTCGTTCATGTAGATGCCGCTGGCCAGGGGTTTGGCTTCGTGGGAGCTGGCGATGCCGGACGAGAAAATGGTCTCGTTGAGGTGCACCATTTCCACCAGCTTGTCCTTGATGTGGCTGACCTTGTCGACGCCGTTGTAGTCGGCGATGGTGGCGGCGGCGCCGGTCATCACATCGCCGAGGCCGGTTTTGCACACATAGCTGGCGCGGTGGTAGGCGGTGAAGCGCGCCACCATGTCCTGGGCGAATTCGTATTCGCCGTCCATGAGCACGTGCTCGTGGGGGATGAAGACGTCGTCGAAATAGACCCACACTTCCTGGCCGCCGAACTCGGCGTTGCCCTGGTCGATGCTGCCGCCTTCCATGGAGCGGGTGTCGCTGCTCTGGCGACCGTAGATGTAGGTGATGCCCTCGGCGTCGCCGGGAATCATGCCCACCACGGCGTAGTCCTTGTCGTGCTCGCTCAGGTTCATGGTCGGCATCACGCAGATCCAGTGCTGGTTCCAGCCGCCGGTCATGTGCGCTTTGACGCCGCGCACGAAGATGCCGTCGTCGTTGCGTCCGGACACGTGCAGGAACATGTCCTGGTCGCTCTGCTCGAACGGTCGCTTGCTGCGGTCGCCCTTGGGGTCGGTCATGCCGGCGGCGATCAACACGTTATGGCGCTGCGCTTCCTTGAGGAAAGCCAGATAGCGCTGGTGGTAGTCGGTGCCGTGCTTTTCATCGATGTCCCAGGTGATCGAGTGCAGCACGCTGAGTGTGTCCAGGCCGGTGCAGCGCTGGAAGCAGGTGCCGGTGAGCTGGCCCAGGCGCCGCTGCATGCGGTTTTTCATTACCAGGTCCTGGGGTGACTCCGGCATGTGCAGAAAGCGGTTCACCGGGGCGTCGATCAGCGGCGAATGGGCGGTGGCCAGTTCCGGGTCGTCGATGGCCAGATCGTAGGTGGCGCGCAGGGCGTTGATGCTGGGGCGGATCATCGGGTGGTCGGCGGGCTCGTCGATCAGTTCGCCGAACAGAAACAACCGGGTGCCGCGGCCTTTAAGGCTGCTGATGTAGTCGTCACCGGTGCGGATCATCGGCATCCGTGACCAGCGTTCACTGGCGCTGTCGTGGCGGCGTGATGCCAGAGGGGAAACGGCGTTCATAGGGCACTCCTTGCGGGCTGAGCCGGCTGGCCGAGGTGCGTGTTATTGGACGTTTTCCCCAATAGTAGACACTGTGTCTCGGCTGGCAATGCGGGAGTGGCGGCTTGTTACCCAGGGTCAAGCGGTGGGTTGCTCCCGGGTCGGGCGGGGCCGGCCCGGGGCGATCGGCAGGGGCGTGCTAGTGGGGCTGTGGCTCGAACACCAGGGACGCGGAGTTGAGGCAGTAGCGCTGGCCGGTGGGCGGCGGTCCGTCGGGAAACACATGGCCGAGGTGGCCGTCGCAGCGCGCGCAGCGGATCTCCACGCGCACCATGCCGTGGCTGCTGTCCTCCAGCTCGCGCACGTGGTCCGCGTCCACCGGCTCGAAGAAGCTGGGCCAGCCGGTGCCGGACTCGAACTTGCTGTCGGCGTGGAACAGCGGCAGGTGACACAGCTTGCAGGCGTAGGTACCGCTTTCCTTATTGTCCAGCAAACCGCCGCAGAACGGCGGCTCGGTGCCCTGATTCAGTAGGATGCGGCGCTCCTCGGCGGTGAGGCCGGCGGCGCGCTGCTGCTTTTCGGCGTCGGTGAGCGGCGTCAGATCGAAGCCGCTGGCGGAAACAGTCATGGCTACCTCTCAGGTTTTAAGCATTTCCGGGAAGGCGGCGTGCAGCTTTTCCAGTTTCGGCTTCGCCACATGGGTGATGTACGGCTGGTTGGGATTGCGGCGGGCGAAATCCTGGTGGTAGTCCTCCGCCGGATGGAACGGGTGGCCCGGCTCCAGGGTGGTGACGATGGGCGCGGTGAAGGCGCCGGCGTTATTCAACTGCTGGATGTAGTCCTCGGCGACTTTCCGCTGCGCCTCGTCCACCGGAAAGATGGCGGAACGGTACTGCGGCCCGCGGTCGTTGCCCTGGCGGTCTTTCTGGGTGGGGTCGTGGGCCACCGCGAAAAACAGTTTAAGCAGGGCGCCGAAACTGATCCGACGCGGGTCGTAGCGCACTTCCACCACTTCCGCGTGGCCGGTGCGGCCGCTGCAGACCGCTTCGTAATTGGCGCTGGCCGCGTCGCCGCCGGCGTAGCCGGACACCACCGACTGCACGCCGTCGAGAGGTTGATAGACCGCTTCCACGCACCAGAAGCAGCCGCCGGCGAGCACAGCGCGGCCGGCATCCTGATCGGTGGGAACGTCTTCCACCGGATCGGGGAACCGGTCCGGGTGTATCGCCAGGGATGTGCCGGGGATCACTGCTTTCATACAACCTCCGTGACTGGACGACGACCATGACAGCCGCCGGGAAACCGTGCCGTGAAGACAGTGGGGGCGGGGCCGGCGACTCTCAACCCGGGTCAGGGCAGCAGGCGCGCCTGCCGCAGGGTGTCGCGCAGGGCCAGGCACTGGCTTTTGGCGATGGCGCTCTGATCATTGGCTTCGTGGGTGCGGGCCATGCCGTGCCACAGGTTGGTGCCGGCGCCGTCGAGCAGGTCGGCGGGGAACATCTGCTCCACATCCGCCGGCGGCGCGTCCTTGATGCGCTCGCCGTCCAGGCCCACGCGCCAGGTGGGGCGCACTTCGTTGTCCTGGTTGATCGGGTTGAGCTCCTGGCGGTCGCGCATGTGCGGCGCCGACATCAGCAGGCGGGTCAGATCGACCAGCAGAATGCGGTCCACCGGGTGGTCGCCGGCCCATTCGACCAGCGCCTTGCGGCCCCGCTCGTACCACAGCGGTACCTCCTGGTGGCTGAGCAGCACGGTCAGGCCGGCGCGCTCGAAGATCGGCCGGCAGGTCAGTTCCCAGGTCTCGCGGGTGTCGCCTTCCGGGCTTTGCGCCACCAGCAGCAGGGTTTCCGCCGGCGGCGGCGGGGTCTCGGTGACCGTGCGCGTGGTCACTTCCGTGGTGCTGGCGCACCCGCTCAAAAACAGAACCGCCAGTAACAGGGCCCTCATGGCACTCTCCACAACACTACTTCCGGATGAACAAGCACCCAGTGTAGCAGGGGCCGACCACGGAGAAACCCGATAACGACGCGGTTTTACGTCATTCTGTGACGCCGCTCAGGGACGCCCGCTCAGGGACGCCCGCTCAGGGACGCCCGGTCACGGGAACGCCGGCGAGATAAGCGCGGGCGCGTTCGCGCCGGCCCTCACCTCCAACTGGAAACGGCCCTCGTCGGCAACCGAGGGGTGATACCAGCGCACTTCGTAGAGGCCCTGTCCCTCGACGTCGTCGTCGATCAGCCGCAGGCGCATGTCGCCGCTTTCATCGTCCACCAGCGTGCCCCGGTTGTCGCTGCGCAGAATCCGCAGCAGCGGTTGGTGCAGGCGCAGGTCTCCGGGCGGTTCGCCGACAAAACGCCAGGACCAGTAGGGGCCGCTGTCCTCTTCGCCACGGTGGAAGGTGGCCGGCCGGCGCCAGCTCCGCGACCAGGTGCGGTCCGGGTCGCCGTCCGGCCAGTAGTGATGGCTGAGCAGCTCGAAACGGCTTTCCCTGGGATAGTCGTCGACGCCACCGGTGCGCATCAGGTCCTCGCTCAGCCGCGCGCTTTGCGCGGCGAGAAAGTCCAGCGTATGCGGGCCGTAAAGGGTGTGGCCGCCCTCGTAGTACTGGGCGCCGTACTCGGCCTCGCTCACCGCGTAGCCGAAAAAGCCGTTGGCCAGGCTGGAGATCTCCACACGCCAGTCGGTGCCGGCGGGCAGGGTGTCGAGGACCTCGCCGCGGATGCGGTTGCCGCTTTCCAGGGTGATCTCCCAGGGCAGGGGCACCAGCACCAGATCGTTGACGCGCAGTACCTGAAGCAGGGCACGGTGCGGGAAGGTGTCCGCGGACATCAATAATTGCAGCTTGGACAGCGCCCACTGCTTTTCCGCCTGGCAGCCGTCGGTGAAGACGGTGCGTGGCCAGCCCTCCTGAAGAAACGGCAGGTAGGAGATCGGGAACACTTCGTCGCCGTTGGCGGCGCCCATGGTGGCGGCGCCCACCACCGCGCGCTGGCAGAGACCGTGGCGTTGTTCCTCGGGCAGCTCGAGCACGTCCATCAGGCGGCTGGCGGCGGCGGTGCGCAGGCGCGGTGCCAGATCGCCCTCCAGGCGTTCGAACAACGCGCCGGCCTGGTCGCCGAGCGCCTTGCCGATACGCCGGGCTTCCAGATCGCCGCGGTGATCCGGATGCCAGGCCGGGTTGTTGTCGGCGTGGGTGGCCTGAAAGGCGCCATGCACGAACGGCCACGGCAGCTCGTCGCCGAAGCCGGCGCTCAGGCCTTGCCCCAGCCAGTGCCAGACATCCGCGTGATAGGGGCGCGTGAAGGCGGGGATGGCGGTGCCGTGGATGGAAAACAGGGTCAGGGCGCCGGCGGGGTAGAAGCGGCCGTCGTCGGCTTGCAGGTCGATGCGCAGCATGGTCATGCGCGGATTTACCGCGCGCAGGGCGTCGTCCTCGCCCATTTTTTCCGGATCCAGATTGTGATTACGCGCCCATGCCTGTACCGAGCGGTTACGGGTCAGCCCCCAGACATCGCGCTGGCCGGTGGCGATCCGCGCCGGGCGGCGGTTGCGGTAGGCGCGGATCACCGCCTCGCTGATGCGTTCGCTGAGAAAACCGAACAGCTCCGGGTCGAAACCGGCGCTGTTGGCGCCGAAGGTGTTGTAGAAATCGCTGCCCAGATATTGCCCGGGCCCCGAATGCGTGTGCGTGACCAGCAGGCTCAAGCCCCGCGCGGGCACGTCCGTGGCGGCGGCGATGCGCTCGGCCACGGCGTAATGCAGCGGCAGTGAGCCGGCGCCCAGATCAAGCTGCACCAGAGCCAGCGGCGTCTGCCCCGGGCCGTGCAGATAAAAGGCGCGTGCCTTGAGCCGGGTACGGAACCCGTCGGCGTTCTTCGCCCAGGCGGAATAGCCGAATTTGGGCAGGCCGATGGCGGGAGTGATGTCCACTTCGGCCACCCCGGCCAGGGGGCCGCCGTTCGCCGTCGGCGGCAGCGGTTCGGGAACCTGAAACGTCAGCGTCTCACGAGGATAGGTAAGAAAGGGCCAGGCGGTGTGCACAAGCACGGCGGCCAGCACCCCGAGCAACAGCAAAAGAATAAGCGCGAGCCGCCGGCGACCGGATCGCCGGGGTTTGGATAACTGCATGTGAAGCCTCTTTTTTATTTTTGCACGAACGTACTTGTGGGGTGCATGTACGGCAAGCCTGATCGGGCCAAACCGGCGCCTGGATACATATCGGATACAAAATGATACGGCTTGTACAATTCGTGCAAAAGCATGGATAAGTTCACAACACTATTCCAACCGGACGTCACCGGAATTCTGTTTTTTTTACCTCCCTGGGATATTCCAATGATTGCACTGTAATCCGTTGATACCCGAGGGGGGTAGAACATGAAAGCAACCGTGAGATTGTCGACTCTGGCGTTCGCCGCCGGGCTGGCTTTTCAGCCGGCCCTGGCGGAAGACCGTTATGAGGAGACGCTGAACACTCGCCAGTACGTGGGTGGCTTCGCCTCCTACGTGGATGTGGATGAGGATCGGCAGTTCGACGACGAAGGTCTGGGCTACAGCGCCTTCTACGGTCGTCAGTTGTCCGACCGCATCTGGTGGGAAACCGAAGGCGGCTTCTACAAAGTGGATCCGAACCAGGCCGACTTCCAGGATTTCTACCAGTATCACCTGACCACCGGTCTCGCCTATGCCTTTGGTGATCGTACCGGCTTCACGCCCTATGTGATCGCCGCCGTCGGCGCGATTGACCAGGAAGTGCTGCCTGACGAAGACCAGGACACCAACCTGACCGTCAACGCCGGCATCGGTGCGGTGACCGGGCCGATCTTCGACAACGGCCTGAAGTTGCGCGGCGACGCCCGTTATGTGTATGACGACTTCGACGGCTCCGGCCCGGCCCGTGGTGACGGTGCGTTCGGCGATGTTCGCCTGTCTCTCGGTGTGGAGATCCCGCTCGGCTACACCAAGGTAGTAACCAAAGAAAAAACGGTGATCAAAACCCGTGAAGTGGCGGCCAAGCCGCAGCCGGTGATGGACTCCGACGGTGACGGCGTTCCCGATAACCGTGATCAGTGCCCGAACACGCTGGAAGGCGGGCGCGTGGATTCCAACGGCTGTCTGATCGTCAACCAGACCGTGACCCTGACCAACATCAACTTTGAGTTCGACTCCGCCAAGCTGACCCGTTCTTCAGAGTCTTCCCTGGACCGCATCGCCGACTCGCTGAAATCGCAGACCGACTTCCGTGTGGAAGTAGCCGGTCATACCGACAGCGTGGGCGCCGCGGAATACAACGAACAGCTTTCCCAGGAACGCGCCGAATCCGTTCGCCAGTACCTGCTTAACCGGGGTGTGGACCCGTCCCGTGTTACCGCCCGGGGCTATGGCGAGCTGAATCCGGTGGCCAGCAACGAAACCGAATCCGGCCGCGCGATGAACCGCCGCGTTGAATTCCGCGTTACCGAGAAATGAGGAATACGAACATGTTGCGAATCAAAAACCTATTAATGCTGGTCCTGCTCGCCGCTCTCGGCGTGGGGATCTACGGCTGCGAAGCCAACGACAGTGATGACACCGTCATCACTACGCCCAACAACCCGAACCCGAACAATCCTGATGATCAGGACAATGACGGGATTCCGGATGACATGGACAACTGTCCGGCCTTCGCTAACAACGATCAGCGCGATCAGGACAACGACGGTATCGGCGACGCCTGCGACGACGATGTCGACGGTGATGGCGTGCCCAATGATCCGGACAACTGCCCCTGGGTGGCCAACCCGGATCAGACCGACACCGACATGGACGGTATCGGCGACGCCTGTGACGAAAACACCGACACCGATGGTGACGGCATCGACGACGGCGACGACAACTGCCCGCTGGTGGTGAACCACAGCCAGGCGGATTCCGACATGGACGGCATCGGCGACGCCTGTGACGACGACCGCGACGGTGACGGCGTTCCCAACGACAACGACAACTGCCCGTTCGTGGCCAACAACGACCAGGTTGACACCGACATGGACGGCGTCGGCGACGCCTGTGAAGACGACACCGACGGTGACGGCGTGCTGGATCCGGACGACAACTGTGTGTTCGTGCCCAACCCGGGCCAGGAAGACCTGGACGGCGACAACGTGGGCGACGTCTGTGACGACGACGACGATGGCGACGGCACCAACGACGGCAACGACGAGTGCCCGGTTCAGCCCGGCCCGCCGGAAAACGACGGCTGCCCGGTTGACGAAGACACCGACACCGACGGCGACGGCGTACCCGACGACCTGGACAACTGCCCGAACACCGCCAACGCGGACCAGCTCGACAGCGACGGCGACGGCATCGGTGATGTGTGCGACGACGACGGCTTCACCTGTAACGACACCAGCACCTATCAGCCGCTGACCACCCCGGACTATGAAGCCAGTGGCAACTCACTGGGCGTGTGCCTGGGCTGCGGCGTGAGCGAAGCGGACAGCCTGGTGGACGGCAACGACGCTTCCTTCGCAACCATTGAAGTGGGTGTGGCCGCGGTCTACGGCGGCGCTGAAATCCGTGCCACCGCGGTGGACGCGGCCAACGACTTCGCCGACATCAACCGCATCGGCATGGTGATCTCCGATCCGGCCTCCGCGCTGCTCAACCTGAGCCTGCTCGGCGACTTCCTGACCCTGCGTTTCTACAACGACGGCGAGGAAGTGGACAGCGCCACCGTGGGCGGCGGTCTGCTCGGTCTGGAACTGCTGGGCCTGAGCCTGGACAGTGACGAGCGCTTCCTGTCCGCCGAGGTGGATACCAACGAGCTGACCTTCGACGAAGTCCAGCTGGACTACGCCGGCCTGCTCAACGCCAACGCCTCTCTGCGCGTGCATCGCGTCTGCGCCGGCAACGATCCGGAGGACGCACCCTGAGTCTCCTTTGATATCAGGCATATCCTGGGGGCGCATTCGCGCCCCCTTTTTTTTGGTTCATCGCGCTTTAGCGGGAACGCTTCCCCT
>TARA_R110000796_G_scaffold4896_3_pt1 | contig 20888 bp, 30 predicted proteins | sample TARA_R110000796 | Tara Oceans TARA_R110000796 (sample SAMEA4397815) | marine metagenome | biome: Polar Biome; feature: [SRF] surface water layer (ENVO:00010504); material: water (ENVO:00002006), including particulate matter (ENVO:01000060) such as... | depth 5 m
CGTAAATTTGGTTACCTTGTGCAATTCATCATGGCCTTTTTTAGTAATGATATCAAAGTCATCATAGGGAGGCAATCTATCAAAATATTCTATAAGTTTTTTGCTCCACTTATCCTTTCCATAAGCAGAAAGTCCCATAATAACATATTCATCTTCCATTGGTCGCATACCAATAGATTTGACTACTTGTGTATAAGCAAGACCGATGCTCTTAGGAGAGTTCCAATGGTCAAGTAAGTTTAAATTGTGGTCAAAGAGGCAATATGATTGTGATTCTCCAAGACCATCTAAAGTTAAAATAACTGTATCTTCAGTTGATTCCCACGGTCTTGTATAATATGCCATGGCAGCATGAGACTGATGATGTGATAGACAATCATCATAAACAAGTGCACTTGTGATATTATTAAAATTTCTTAAATTTTTTCTGGCAGGATTTGCTTGAGCCAACCAAGCATCCATTTCCCCATTTCTTAAAGAACCTTTGTGATAATCAGAAGCATTTCTCAGTTTTGTGTCCTCATAAAATGTGACGTGATCATCTTCTTTAATCCAATCAAACATATATTCTGGTAAATTGGGATCAAATTTTGAGCCACTATATCTCTCTGCATGCACAGCAAGTTCTATATCACCTTGTTCATCCACAAATGCTAAACCAGCATCATGAAATAGTTCAGAGTACCCTACGTACCGCATAATTTTTCCAATCTAGGCAATAGTTTTTCCCAATATTCATTATCAGCACCAACAGGAATCACAAACCTTATGCCATCTACTTTGTCGACACGTGGTGGATGAAATATACCACACCCTAAGATTTCTTTATAGTCCTTTGGGTCATCAAAGTATATATGGTTAAGCAATCCCTTAGAGTTTGTTTTACTTGGTAGCATTCCTGCAACCTTACGCATCTTTTCATCTATCTTATAGAATAGGTATCTTGCTTCTACTATCTTTCTGTATTCAAGAGCTGCTGCTACTCCTCCCATAAATGGGTAGTGGCTGTTGCCAAATAAAAGCTGTGTCCTTACCCTATCCCAAATAAATTCTTTTGAGAAGGTCATGGCAAGAGGTGCATACCCACCAGTGAGTGCCTTACCTAAAATATTGATATCAGATTGAATACCATGTTGTGCTGTATGAGTAGAATGCCAAGAGCCAAGTTTACCACACCCAGAGGAGATATCATCAGTAATAAGAATGACTCCATATACATCGCACAATCTGCGGATATTAGTCCAAGCAAATTTTGATAGTGTCATACAGCCACCGTGGATCATTACGGGCTCGATGATAAAAGATCCAACCCCACCCGATTTAAATTCTCGTTCTAATCTGAATAGAAACTTTCGTTCCTCTTCATCACTGGTATTCTCTAGTCTTTTTAAAAGTTTTGTGCGGTCCATTCTACCAAGAGGTAGCCCCATATCTCCCATACTTCTTGATAGGTATGTACTACCGTGATAGCTTGGATTCATTGATACAATAGTCGGCTTTACTTTATTGACGGACTTCCAGTATTCATCGGCTATAAGGATTGCTTGGTCCACCGCATCAGATCCTGATACTGCCCACGTAAATCCAGCCCAATCATCTCCGCACAGAGCCTCAGATAATTCTGTTTGCATGTCACAAGTTAAACCACGAGTAGATGGTGTTCGTGTCCAGTTAAGAACACCTTTGTGAACAGCATCAGCCATACGAGTATTCAATGCTCCCATAGGAGCTGTATTGCCCCAAGCCAAATCCATGTACTCTTTACCGCTTTCAGTTGTAAAAGTCCACTTATGCATTTGTTCTATTCGAGTATGGTCATCAAGTTTTTCAATGGAGTTACTCCAAAAGGTCATTTCCTTTTTCATTATAATTCCAGTGACTGTGGATAGTGAGACATACCTTCACGCTTGTTTGTTTGGTTCTTTATCTCAAATAAGTCTCTGAATCTTTCAAAATTAAAATATTGAGTGAGATTCTCTGGAAATTGGGTACCTATTTCAAATTCATTTATTTTAACTTTTCTTCGGTTAGGCTCTATGTCCATCAAATTGCTTCGTTCTCCAGGGACCAGATCATTCAACATTTTAAATATCTCAGAAAAATTGTATTGCATATCTAACTGCCTAGGCTTTCTCCATGAAACAATTGTTGTATATTGTGCCTTGATCATATCTTTTAGCTTATCATCTGACATAGGGGTGAGTTGCTGCATCAAAGACATTATATCATCTAACACAGCTTCAAGTAATTCTATTGCTCGGTATTTTACATACATATCTGTTTGTAATTTATTACCACGAAACATTATTGCTTTTGACTCAATCTCACCATTTACATATTTGAGCATGTGAGACTTTACCTCATTGTAAATTAGATTAACCGTTGGCATCTTTGATAGTCTATCATAAAATTCCCCATAAGGCACTCCACAATAGTGCCGAGCATAATGCGCTACAAACTTGCTTACATTAAGAATATGAAACCCAATTACAAATTGGCTAAATGCTTGCATATCACACCAATCTTCTTTACTAAATGTATTGGTTTCAGTTACAAATTCTGCGAGATATAGTGGGTGCCATGTAGAGTCTACATTTCTCAGTCTTGTGGTTTTAAGTCCATATTGTTTTATATATTCTGGATCCGCAGCAGGTGCATTAGGTAATAGCATAAAATCGTGTATCTTTAAATCATGATGAAATCCAATTTCTAACATATAGCCAATGTTGTGCTTCCACTTATCAACTGTATCACCTGGATTGCCTAAAATGGATACACCAACAAGAGGAATATTATTTTTAAACGCTTCGTTTAATTCCTCTTGTAATTTATCTTGTCTAATATTAGAACGATCAATTGCTTGAAGTACAGCATCATCCGTATGCTGATATGCAATTTGGGCACCTGTGCACATGTTAGCATCATAAAGTAATTTATGTGCTTGGTTTGAAATTTCTTTTTTATTTTTTGCAGCAGAGAATTGTATTTCCTTAGGATAGCCTTTTTTATTCTTTAATTCTACTGCTCTCTCAATATACTTGATATCATCTTTAAAGATACCAAAATTAGCATCAGCATTAAATATATAAGTAACACCTAATTCCGAAAATGCTTCCAGATCTTCCATGACAGTATCTTCTGATAGTTTACGGATTTTATCTGACGTAGCGGAACCCCAATCACAAAATGCACATTTATAGGGACAACCTCTATTGGTTTCCCACATGGTAAAAAGATATTTGTGCTTTTTTTTAATTTCGTTGGCTATCTGAGTATATTCATCCCAGTATAACTTATATGGAGAACTAAATTGTTTTAATATAAGCCGTTTTGCTTTTACCTCATCAACAGGATTTTTGGGGTCAACAAGTAGTTTATTTTCTATAGGTAACCCATTTACTTTTTGGTAAAGAACCTCTGCAAGTACATCTTCTCCTTCCCAAGGTGCAACAAAATCACAGACCTCATATGCTTTGGTATTTTGATGGGGTCGGTATTGTGCTTGAGGCCCACCTGCTAAAATAAGCACGTTCGGATTTGCTTCTCTTGCTCTCTTTGCAATTTCTAATTGTCGTTCCTCGTTCCAGACATAAAATGATAATAGTAATACATCAACATTTTTAAGGTCGTGATCTTCTATAAGACGATCAACATCCCACCAACCTTCAATGAGAGGCGTTAGCCACTTTACTTTACTTAAATCTCTGGGAGATTGGTAATCACAATACTCTCTAAATCTACCCCAAGCATAAGGTAACCATATCTGCCTCTCTTCAGCAGCAGGATTGGAGTATAGAACTTTTATCATTTTGTACTGATTTCTACATTTTCTGGTAAAGGGATTCGTGCATTAGTATGGTTATGGTGTAGAACAAATTGCTTATCTGGAAACTCTTCAAATAATTTTACCCAAATAGGTCTCCAATTATCAGCAAGCCTGACTTGATTCATATTAGACCTATCGCTGTTCAAGTAGAAATCTGAACAACTCTTGAGATTCATATCAAAAATAGAATCAAATCCATATAGGTGAATAGTGTCACCATTGATCTTCTTAGGGTGACAAGCATATCTTGTAGCCATGTGACCACAATTCCAATCAGTCAGACTAGGGGCATATTCCGGTTTATCTGTAAAGTAATCTCGGATTTGGGCTCCCCATCGGATACGAAGGTCTGGGTTCAGCTCTAGGTATTTGTGTGGCCTAAACCCCAAGATCCAATCACCAGGAATAGCAATCTCTTGCATGTGCATCGCATGCATAATTTTAAAATCTACAAGACACGTTGCGTATACACCTTCCACATTAAATGGCGGTAAATTGCACGTGATCTTAATACCTTTTTGAGGTTTATATCTTACGGCTTGATCTCCGTTGCCTATGATGTGTACTGTTCTAGCCATTAATCAACCTTTCAATATGCAGCTTACCTTTTCTGCCTGTATGATGTAAAATGAGTTTTTGTTTCGGCTCCGTTTTATCAGATTTCTGTAATCGGAGCACGTTGTATTTATTAGGCAAATCTTCAATAAGCCCCATTCTCATTATATCGTTGTCACCAATCATATGATGCAAAACTTCTTGGTCTCCAGACTGTGCTGGTACAGCGCATTGTTGTTCCCACTCTCTGAGTATCTGTGGAGTTCCTTCAAACCCTACCACACCAGAGTTATGCCATTTAATTCCTTTGCGCATAGACCAAGGCTTATCCTCAACCATAAGAAGTTTTTTTGATACAATATGATCCCATATGCCAGACACATCACCCAACACCTCACAGTCTGAGTCGATCCAACAAGTCATCTTTGACTGTTTACTCTGATGCAACATCGCTGCTGGTTTTTTGAACCACCCTCTTGCCACTGTCTCCAGTTTTATAGCACCATATTGCCCAGCCATATCAGGTGTCATACCAAAATCATATACAACAATCTTTTCTTTTTTGTTATGCTTCTTGAAGTTGTTTATAAACCACGGTAGCATCCACTGAGTGTTCTTGTCAACTCCTGTTATAAATGTTCGCTCAGATAATGTCATAGGTTTCCTTATTGTATTTGTGCTTCGCCAAACATCCTCTTTCAACTTGGATTGTGCTAAAGCTATCTCTTGCTTCAACGGGCCATGGATAATACTCTTGTAGGAAACGGAACTTATCTAGGTGAAGGTATACATCGGTTGGTGCTGCTTCAGTCTTTGCTTTATTTACAAGAACCCTAGCAGCTTTCCAAGATACTTGATATGAGTGTGCTCCACCAAAATATTTTTTATGTTGTAGTTCTTGAACGCCTAATAACCTAGGTGTATTATATTTTCCATATGAAGGTTTACCGAATGTAATACAACCTTGATAACCACGAATGTCTGGAATTGTATCAACAACCACGGCATCGTGTTCAAAGATAATTACTTCCATTTTATTATCTAGTGAGTGTTTCCATAGTGAATAATGTGATAAAAATGCTGCCATACAGTTTTCTGTACGAGAATACACCTCATCAAATGCTTGTGGATTAATACCATACTCTTTCATAATCTTGAGAGGATTATCTTTTGGCGTAGTTGCTTTCCATTTTTCTATTTCAAGTCCATGTTTTTTACCAGACTTGATACACCGTTCAGCCACCTGTACAGATCTTTCATTATCAAGAATAGTAATAACGTATGCTTTTTTCATCTCACGTTCCTTGCAGTGGTTTCAAAGTCCCATCCAAATTTGAGAATGTCTACTCTGAACCAATCACGCACCTTTTCGATTTGGTCTGTACTATAATAACACATATAGTCCTCTTTGTAAACCCCTTTATTTACATGAGTTTCTAACGGTATTCCAAACAGCATCTCATAATCTTCAGCCAGGTGTTCATACCTAAGAAGTTTAACATCAGTTGTTAGCCAATCCAGTTGAGATCCAAAATGATCATATGGATGATTAAAGTAGAATTGCGATGAGTGTGCATAAACATCTATACGATCAATAAACTCATCCCAAGAAATCTTGTCTCTTTGAAAATATTCACCAACTCCGTTCTCTCTTAAATGATCGGCATGCTCATATAGAGATACAAGTCTTGACCAAGGGTTTCGCACTACTGCTACCTTTGGCTGTGATCTTAGTTCTCTATGTAAATATGTTGCAGGGGTATGGTGAATCATATAAGGCAAATGGTCTGGAGTCAAGTATTGCTTAGACACCATTGAGTTGTTTACGTGTATGACCTTATTAGAGTTTTCACGTATGCTTGTCCCACCATTCTTAGGAATGTGGATTAAAATATGTCTATCTGGATGTATGCGAATCAATTTTCTGTACCTTTGTACACCAAGGGTAAAGTTGTTGAAGCTTTCCCGGCATTAGTTGTTTACACATAAGAGCATCATTAGGCCAAATACCATGCTCTGCAGTGAGCTCTATTAACTTCTTAGCTCCTGCTGGTTTAATTATATATGCGCTATTTCCTGGTAAGCCTTGTGGAACAATCTTATCATCAATCCACGGCACAAGCACAATAGAGATACCATCTTTTGGTTTATTGACTTTCTTAGCAACCATTTCTCTTATTTTATCTCGGTAAAGAGAAGCCCGACGAGTTGCACCAAGTGGAGAGTTTAGTGCTAGAATGTCTCCTTTAAATCTATCCTCTATTTTAGAGTATTCAAATTTATCTGTAAATTGTGCATCGTGTTCAAGTATCATGATAGGCTTATCATCTGTAATACATTTTAGCCATAGGTTATAATGACTCATAAAACATGCAATTCTCTTGCGGAGATCCTTTGTAGGATACGCACTCAACTGTAGACCTGATTTCATATCGAAGCGAGTGCCCTCTGTCGGATATGTATAACTAATAGGCGGTAAAATTGATGACTTCGGAAACACCTTATTCATGCTCTCCTCTAAATTTCTTGGTGTCACTGCATCATAAATAAAAGTATTAATATCAGATTTACTGTCTTTGATAGACAACATAAGTCTACGAGTAGCGACTGTACTCTCATGATTGTTAGTGATTGATATAATATATGCGTCCATTCTATACTTTACTCTTTCTATTACCCTTTCGAGTGTAGGGATTTCTACATTAATCGGAAGAGGTATTTTCATGTTCAACCATCATAATAGTACTGTCAGGGACCCATTCTGGTTTGCCTGTTTGGCCTTTTGCAACTTGACGTTTTTGTCTAACATCATATAGTTTACTTGAGAACCCGTAATCAATTTCATTTATAAATTTACTATATGCTGCTAAATTATATTTTTCTGGGTTTTTCTTAAGCCAAGGGTGATTTATATCCTGAAAATCCATAATGTCAAAGGGCCATACATCTTCTACAAAATATTTACCTTCTTTTTTCAGTAGGTGATTAAGGTGTTTAAATGTAAGTTGATTTGCTTCTGGCCAATGAGCGCCGTCATCAATAATAAAATCAAATTTAATAGAAGGCCAAGCCTTTTTACATTGTTCTTTTACCGTCGGGTCAAGTGTATCACCTTTAAACCATTTAACACGATCTTCTTTTAAAATAGCCAGATCCTCTGGATTCGTGCGAACAAAAATATCAATACCGTAAATAGTAGCATTGGGAAAATACTCATGCAGTGCTGCTGTGGACTCACCTTTCCAAATACCGATTTCTAGGATGTTAATATTTTTTTCTCTCACCTTTTCAAAGTGTGGCTCATATACCTCTTGATAAAAGTGTTTACGACTACCCTTATCTGTTTTATGTTTATCAAATAGTTTTAACAAATCACTCATTTTAGTCTCCAAATATTTTTTGTTGGCCCACTGCCGAAGTCATATCCAAAAGCATCAACATCAGCCTTGTACCAATCTCCAACGATGTTTCGTGTTTCTGATGTATATACATCCATGTAAGAACCTTCAAGCAAACCAGTTACATTGCGCGCTCTTGGTACCTCCGACAATCCAAGGTACTTAGGTATATCTTTGTTGTAGTGCTCAAAGGATAATACGTCTGGCATGATGTTGCCCTTCAGATCAGTAACATGATCAAGTGCTGGATACCAACCACGTGTGGCTCGGTGCCACATAAACTTAACATCTCCCCACTTATGCCTTTCCTCAAGGAATGCCTCAAAGGAACTAATATCAGCATAGCTACCAGGTTCTTTTCTTTCTACCTCAATCACCTTCTTGATAAACATATAGCGAGATACCACACGGTCCCAAGGGTTTCGGATGATACAGAAAGATCCATGCGCATTTAAGAGACTTCGGTTACAGTCTCTCCACCGTGCGTGTTCAAAGCCGTGATGGTCGTTGTGCTTGTCCATTACTTCTTTGACGTTTTGTGTGTACTCACGAGACTTATGCACATTTGGACCTGCGGTAATCATCTTACCCCTAAGTGCTGGGTTATGCCTGAGTGTCATGCCACCATTCTTGGGAATGTGGATAAAAACTTTTGGTAGTCCAATCATATCTGTTCAATCAACCCTTTTACATTTTCACCTTTATTAGGTAACTTGTCTTTTAAAAAGAAATGCACAAAGTTGCACTCTGATATCTTTTCATTAGCAGAGAACAATCCATTCCACTTCCAATCCATATTCTTAATATTCATTTTTTCTTTACGGATAAACCAATTTAAAAGTGTCTGATCTGTGGACCATTTCCACGCACCATCACCGTTGATAAACCCTTGAAACTCACTGCGCTGTAGAAACTCTTTAGGCGTTTGCCCTTTGAGATATTTGGCAAAACTTTTATTCATTACCATGATGCCCATGTTCATAAACTCACCGCCACGTTCGTTCCATTTCCAATCAATCTTGGTTAGTGGTTTATACTGCATACGGCTATAGTTTACAATCTTGTTCACATATGCTTTCGATAAAGGCATGTCTCTTTCTACTACAGCACCAAAGTCATACTGAATAGGTAGATCATCAAAGATAGATGTAGCACTGCTCCTAATATACACATCAGCATCGATAATTGCCACTTGATCGAATCTATCGAAGTATCCAAATGCATTCTCTTTTTCATATATAGGAAGGAATCCACCATACTTTTCATAACTTTCTTTGCTCCTATTAGTTTGGAAAACATCGGGTTTGATTTTTAGGATAGGGTGTCTTTGGCAGATATATTCTGCACCAATTTTCTCTGCGTATGCCTCTACGCTCTCTGTGCACCAATCATATAATTTGGATGGTTTACCGGTGTAAACCTGATAGATCAATTGTTTCATTTTTTACGAACTTTCGGTTTTGTTGTGCCCCAATTTGGATTTATATAATGTGTTGCACATATATTTGTATCTATATATTCTTTTTTAAGGGTACCTCTTGGGTACCATGGATCTTGCTTAGAATGTAGATAGCCATCAACAGGCATACTAATTCGATTTACAAATAAGAGTTCTTTTGCCATTGAAGGTTTAATCCAATATCCCAAAGCTGCTAGGTTTCTACCATCCTCAGTCATGCCAAATGACCACAAAGACCTTTTAGTGAGTGTGGGCACTAACTCTTTTGTCATGATGCAGTCATGTTCGATTACAAGAGATGGGCCCAAGTTCGACGCACCATACTGTTTTGCTATTTTATGCCAACATCTATAGTGAGAATACCATATTGCCTTTTCTTCTGGCAACCACTCTCGTGTACGCTCCTTAGTGTATTCTCTCTCTTCACTAAAAAATAGATAGTTCGGCATATTGGCAGGTGTACTAGCAACTACTCTAATTATATTAGTATATCCAAACTGGTTAAAACTATCTACTGATTTTTCTGCATAGTATTCTGAGATAGGATTGTTTGGTATTACGATTTGGTAAATCGGTAATGTCTTATCTATAATCATTGAGATCAAATTCAGTTCCGTGCATCTTATAATTTTTTCTGTCGTGATTTGTATACACAAGAACCTCTGGATCATCTATAAGAAAATCACACCCTTTACAGAAGTCTGGAAAGTCTCCTGTTTCATGTTGCTTTCTAAGAGTGTTATATGCATCACCGTGCCAGATTTCTTCAAGTGTATTTTCACTCATATGTCCAAGGACTGCTTCATCATCTTTACCCAATACTTGACAGCAAGGATGTACTGCACCTTTGGCACCATTAATACCACCTGCTCGGATTACTACATCAGGAGAAAACGGTCTGCCACAAGTCTTGAGTTTACCTTCTCTTGCATATTCTGGTTCATACACACCAGACCAGTTATGCATTTTCCAAATCTCAGTGCTGACGCCAGCAGACTCAACAATCTTTTTGTATTGCTCTACTTCATAGTCAATATTATTATTATCAAGAACAAGGTGATAAGTAGCAACAACACAGTCTGATCCTGTCTTGGTCACATACTCTTGCATTTCATGTAGGTTCTTGATCACCTTGTTAAAGTATGGACTGTTCATCCACTTAGCATAGAGTTCAGCATTATATCCCACGATAGAGAACCGAAAGAAATCACAACCAGCATCAATAGTTTCTTTCATAAAAGCATCAGACATACGCATACCATTGCTAAACATGAATGCCTTGGCACCATATTTTTTAACAATTTTGATATACTCTGGCAGATTGCGGTTTAATGTTACCTCACCAGAACCATCTAGATTTACCACATTAAGCCCGACCTCGGCACACTGGGCAACATTATCTTCAAATTCTGTGAGGGACATTTTCTTGAGCCAATTCTTGCCACGTGCTCCGTGTGTACCATCTGTATTTGTTTGTGGGCACATCTGGCAAGTATAGTTACACCCACCGTTAATCTCTATTACCGCTCTATCAATTTTCATATAGAAGTCTCATTCTTTTCTTCTGTTTTTCCGCTAGATATTTAGCTTCAATTATTTTATTTTCTACATCATAGAAATAACTGATCTGATGCTGTTCAACTTTCCTCACCTTATACTTGAGAGCATTAGGTGTATGAAACCCAGTAATGTTGTCTTTGGTCAAGACAATCATAGGTTTATTTAAGTTTTTGGCTATGTAGTGCCACATTCCTTCATAACATATCACGCACTCACAACTGGCGATATGGTACAACACTTCACGTATAGGCGTTCTGTAATCTATGAAGGTGACCGAATATCCTTGTAGTTCCAATACTCTTTTTAACTGATCCCATTCTTTGAGATCAAAAGTTCGCTTGAAATGTCTTGGTAACTCACTATTCAAGGCAGAGTGCCATATTGTAATTTTCTTATTTACAACACTTATATCTATATCTTTAAAATGCCAATCATTTGTCTTGATACTACTTGGACGATTTGATCCTGTTATTATCTCACCTTGCTCTTTAAAGTGTAGAAACTTTTTTGAATATAGCGAGTAGTGAGTAGAATCAAAAACATTAGTTACGGTAACTTCTGTTGTATTATTGGCATAAAACGGAAGTAAATATTCTGCTCTTTCTGGTAGAGTTTCTGGATCCTCAAAGTGATGGAGATAGTTTTCGGGGCTGTACCAATGCACCTCTAAATTTACAGGTGATTGGATTACATGTGATCTAAGGTGGGCAACATTATAAAGGTACATGATATCTCCTGCACCTACGGTTGCCCTACCTATTAGTTTTTTACGTCTGTTTATGGGCAGCCAGTTTTCACTTATTCTTTTGTTTGTTATAAGGTTCGGCTTCTTCATATTCGGTTCCCAAAATTACTTGTGCCAGACGGACTGCTTCTGGACAGCTCTTTCGCCGTGCATTGCTATTCTTGCCCTCAGACAAAAACCACATTAAGTTTTCTAAAGTACCCTGATGTTTGGTAATATCAGAAAACTTAAATCCTCTGGTAATCTCTTCCCATTGTGATCTAGCATTAAGAGTATTAAAGACATTCTGCATATTTATTCCCCTGTTAAACGATAAAAGATTTCTTTCCAATTTCTCATAGTTGGAAGATCAATTCCCATATTGTGACCATGCTCAACTAATATTGAATCAAGTCCCATTTTTTTACCTAGCCAAGCATTCTCTGATTTATCCTCGATCCAAGGCAATCCAGAGTCACGGTATGGCTCAAGTGCATCATCTTTGTCAGCACCTGTATCAAGGAACACAAACTTCTCAAAAGCAGTCTCTCCGAAAAGCTTCTTAGTATTAGCAATCCGTAACTCTTGTGCTTGGGGATCAAGACTCAAAGAAGTGATCATGTGGAATACATATCCGTACTTACGGTGCAGCAAATCAATATAATGAATAGCATCACGTAAAGGTGGTAGGAAACCGATAGCAGCAGATTCATTAAACATCCGCACGTATTTACGGCTCTCCTCTTTTTCCATACCAAACCGCTTGGATACATCATAATCAGTTTTATTTATCTGTTCAAAACCTTTACGAGTCATCCATGTGATGAATGCATATTCCCAGTTCATTAGGACGCCATCACAGTCAGTAAGGATTAGGTTATCACTATATTGGTATTTCATCATATATCTTCTTTTTGGATTATAATAAACTCAGCTATCTTTTCTGCTTGAGTAGATTTCAATTTAAATTTAACACTCTTAATTGTCGGGTCTTTGATCCTATTATCTTTCTTTAATGCTCGGTGTTTCTGTTTACCTTTGTTCTTATTTCTAGGATCATAACGAGAGTATTTTGCCATTTTGGAGTTGTGCCTTTTCACATTTAATTAGTATAGTTTATTATATCAGATATTTACAGATATGTAAACACTTAATTTATCTTCATTATTTCCTTTGTCATGATATATTCACGAACAAGATCAGATCGTACAATATCTTTCCAAGTAAATTCTATTGTTTCAAAGGATGTTAGTTGATCCAAAATGTTAAGAAATTGTATCAAACCATTCTTATCTCTATCCTTCTCAAAATCTGATTGGTAATAATCTCCACAGAATACTAATTTACAGTTTTCTCCAACACGTGTGATTACTGAATCCAATTCATGAAAGTTTAAATTTTGCATTTCATCAACCAGTACAACACAGTTATCAAATGTGGTTCCACGAATAAATGATGTACTTAAAAATTCTGCCTTTCCTTGCAGAACTAATTTGCCATATGCATCACGCATGTTTGTAATTTCATTACATATATCTGCATATGGTAATGTATAAGGCGCCTCTTTCTCTTCCTTGGTACCAGGAAGGTAGCCTATTTCACGAGTTGGTACTATAGAGCGTACAATTATCAGTTTATTAATTTTGTTATCCCGAGTCAATACCTGTTCAAGTGCAAAGTACATACCAAGATAAGTTTTACCGGTACCAGCAGCACCACTTAATACAAGATTGGAATTATTATTCCAAGCATCTCTTGCCTTTTTCTGATTATCAGTAAGTGGATCAAATTCATACATATCAGAAATTTTCATAGTTTTATTGAGTTTCCTCTACCAGAGTGTTTTTTAATTTGTTTTTTTAGATCAGTAAACCCATCAGGCACTTTCATACCACCACTTCTACCAGAAATGATTTTAGGTGTAGACAGTTTTTGAACCAGATTAGGGTTCTCATTGAGTAAATCTTGTATCTCTGTCCAAGTGCAATTTACATCAAACTCTTTTTTGGTTTTGATATCTCTTATTGTATATTCGGGCATAGGTTTCCTTCCATCTTTGCCAATTTTCTTCAACATTATATCTACTAACCATAATCCATTGTTTAGATAAACTGCTATATGAATGTATATATCTTTTCCCAGAATCTGATTCCATTAGACGAATCCACACACCTGGGTCATTATTCGGATCACCTATAATAATCTCATCTATCTGTTTTAAACTAGCTATATCAAAAAGGATTAAATCTTTTTTCGAATTTTGGGCAGAAGGTTTGGTCAATGTATTTTTTGATTTGGATACTTTCTTTGACTTTGCCATATAGTTCACTTTCCAAGGCATGCGCCTCTATTTCCCATGGTCGATCCATGTACTCTGTATCATTTGTATTATACCAACTGCTACCCCAAGCAACAGAATATGATCTCGACAAATGACGCATCCTTCGTTGAGCATATTGAGCCACGTGGACAAGTTCGTGACATAATGTGTTTATAAGAGCAGCAAATGATTGTTTACCAGAATAGTTTAATTCTATGATAAAAAACTTAGGCGATCTGCTATCATCATCAAGACCACAGTTGCCCCATGTACCAGTTTTCTTGTACATGTCTTTTGTAATCTCAATTGTAATATCAAGTGATTTAATCATACGTTGAGAAACCAAACAACGCAAAGCAATAGTAGCAGCCTCACATATAAGAGCCTGCTGCTTATGACTTAACTTATATCCTATAAACTCGTAACGCACGGGCATTATCGACAATTGCCGATGTAAACTCTTTTGGGAGAGTTTTTACTCGTGCCGATCCCATATTTCCAAAGAAGACTAGGACTGCGGCTGCGGAAGTAGCACGGGCTTTCATACCATTCTCTGTTCGGGCAGCTGCCTCGTTTAAAAGCCTCGTTTTTCATCTGTAGTGCTGCGCTTTTAAATGTCATAATATTTCCTATAAACTCAAGCAAAGAGTGGTTCCATGTTTGAGAATACTGCATTGTATGCATTTACTTCATACTGATAATTGTCGAACCAATCTGGATCAGAAGCATCAGGAGTAGCACAGTGTTCTGCCCAACAACGATCCATAGCTTCCATACCCTCAAGAGTATCACCACGACCATGGCGTTTCATAGTGTTCCAACCTTCTTGGAAGGATACTTCGTGTTGGTAAAAATTTGGTATTGTAAACATGATATTCTCCTCATTTGTTATATACAATATAACATATATAGTAACAGATGTAAACACCTAATTAGCACTTTTTAAAACTTTTTTCTAAAATAACAATTATGTTACATTTATGTAACATACATTTTAGGGGTTTACAATACCAGCAAAGTGTGGTATAATAAAGAGTATATGTTTGAGGATAGGGGTATATGGAATATTTTATTAATGGTACTAGACGTGGATTAGGTAAGTATTGGATTGATCGGTACCCTGAGTCTTGTGTTTCCACTATGGAAGATTGTGAGGTATTTATCAACAATAAGCATGATGGATATTTACAAGTACATAGATTATATCAAGCAGCAGAGTTAGGTAAGAAGATCATCAATATAGGTTCTGCTGGATCTGATTGGACAAAAGGTTATAAAGACAACTTTCGATATGGTTTAGAAAAGAAACAATTAAGAGATGCCAATGATGCTTTGTTCTGGCAAAACGTGAACACAACCATTATCAACTTCGGCTATTTTGATACAGAAAGATCTGCCCATAAAGATGTTCCAAAGATGAGTCTTGATTATGTCCACGATGTAATTATATGGGTACTAGATCAGCCCCACCGAATTAAAGAAATTACTGTCACTCCCTAACTACCAGTTTTAAGTTCTTGCATCTCAAATATTTGATCATCTAGGAATTTTTGTTTTTTAAGCACCTTATACATACGGTCTGTCTTACCCTGTTTTTTATATCTTTCAGCATAGTAACCTAGTTGCTTTGAATCTTTTCTAAGACGATCTATTTGGATTGATATCATGTATTAGTATCCTTAATGGTTAATAGAAATGAAAAAAGGGACGGCCACTAAAGTGACACGTCCCAGAACTTTAAATTATTTCCCTTTTCTTAGCTATATTCATATAAGATTTGGAAATACCTCCTTTACAAGTTTAGCTGTTAGTCCTGTTGCTAGGGTTTTATCCTTATTAATCATTTTAACCACTAGCTTTGCATCTTCGGGGTGAATTGATTCTAGTAACCCAAAGAAGATCTTTTCTCTTTTAAAGGCTGGCATTTTAGTGCCTGGACCACCTGGTACAAAGAACTTCAAATCTTTATGTCGCCTTTTCCAGTTGGAGGGGGCATTGTGTTCTTCACATGCCGTATATGGTACATCACCTTTTGGTAAGAGAAACTCAAGTGAGTCATCGAAGGTTCCTTTAAGTAGATCCTTCATTGCCCATTCGTCTTTATTTTCCACAAGAATATTTTTCTTGTCTGCTCTTGTCTTGGCCTTACTCACTGCTTCAAATATTTCATATATGTATCTCATTAAAAAAATTCCTCAACACTGCTTATTAATAATTTGCATCTTTTTGCAACAAGATAGGGGAAGATCATTCCCTTTTTATCCTGTCGATCACTCTGTGATTCAAAGGTATTTATAATCTCGAATCGTGTGGATTCGGGTAGATCATGTTTTTTATCTGTAAGTGAAACTAATTTCTCGTTACGTAGGTAGTTACGATATATTGTTTCGCCAAGAGCTCTAGGATTTTCTAGTAAAGCCTCACGTTTTTTCTTGGAAAGAGGTGTTTGACGTTTGTTTTCATCAATGAATGTGTCATCGTCTGATAGCACATTAGGTACTCCATCACCAGGACAACCTTTTAGAATATGCTCCATACGGTAACCCTCACCAGAAGGTTCTGCTTTTACAAATTTCTTAGTCACAGGTGAAAACTGTTTTACGTTATCATAAATTTGTAACTGTTTAAAATCATGGTCACCTGATACAATCATAACAGGTTCATATTTACCGAACTCTTGCGTCTGTTGACACAGTGCTGCAATAACATCATCTGCTTCACAACCCCATTGGTGAATAACACGCCAGTGAAAGTTTTCTTGAATCTCCTCACGTACCATAGCAATAATACGAAAAACTTCAGTCCAATCAATTTTGGAGTCATCACGATTCTTTTTACGGGCTGCTTTATATTCAGGAAATACATCTTTACGCCAGTTGCCACCAGCATCAGCTGCTATGACCATCTCACCGTAATCTTTAAATTTGTGTTTATACATACGGAGTGAATTAAGAATCATGTGTCTAAGCAAGTTCTCATCAGGAGCAAGTTTCTGTACAACAAAGTTGCCGATAGCAATAGCATTATAGTCTACAATAATCATAATATACCTTTCAATCCCAACAAGGAATAAGTAGTGTCATGTGGCAGTTAGCTTTTCCATGGTCTGTGAAAGATGTCCATAAAATGGGTACACCTACCATAAAAAATGCTATAAGCAAAAATGAAAGAGTCAATCCTTTAAACATATTTTATTCCTGTTGCTGTTTATGATATTATTATATCATATAATAAAGTATATGTAAACCCCTATTTTAAATTTTTTACATGGGTCCTATGGATTTTACAATTTATAATACCGTTGTAATATGAATCATCTAACAGTACACGTCTATCGAATTGTTCCTTAGCTTCGAGGTAGGACATTTCACCTTTTGCCTTACAGAGGTGTAGTATTTCACGGCTAAAGCTTTTCTCTCCGTGTTCAAGTAATTGCTGCTTGACCTGATCCGAGGACCCATAATAGTCTTGCCAGTTGGATTCAACGATGCTTCGCCGTTTCCTTGTTTTACCTTTAAGAGGTGCTCTGGTAACCTTTGACCAAAATCCCTTTTTACCCACATACTTTTTGTTATTGGTGTTATCGGTAATAACATAAACAAATCCTTGCCATTCTTTGAGTTCATCTTCGGTTGGCTCATATAGCTTATCTTCGTAATACCACATCACATCCAATCTTTCACGGCACTAAGAGCCTTATCTAGTTCTTTCTCTTTTAAAGACAGTGAACCGATAATCCTATGGTCAGCAGATTCATTCATCCAACTATGTGGTATTTTTGTATTTAAAATAATAGGTTGATCAAGAGGCACTTTCTCAAAATCCTTTTCTGTATAATTAAACCGATTAGTCTCCATACCCTTCACGGCAACGGATTCTTTCCAATCATAATACTTATATTGTTTGTGATAACCAGATAAGAAACACCCCTTTTCTCGATCCACTCTAATAGGAAAGTTCAAAGAATAGTTTCTTGATTTATCTGTGTGTATGTTATATATGCCAGAATGTGGATCTGATATAATAAATAGACATTCGTTCTGTATCAAAGAAGAGTCTATTTTTATTTTTCTCTTAAACATTCTGGCATAATCATCACGTACGTGACCAACTTCACTAGGTTTTGTGCGAATATCTTCTTCACTAAACTCTGATAAAAATGTCGTGATTAATTCATTGATGATGTCTACAGGAAACTTAGATAGATATTGCCACCTAAAATCACTAGGAGATTCAATCATCCCAATCCTCATCATCTACTAGTGTTGCTGCTGTTGTTTCTCCACACATAGGGCAGAAGTCGGGTTCATCGCCGACTTCTGCAAATTTGTGTATAAAACTATCCTCGTTACAAAAACTGCAATTTATTTCGTAAATAGTTCTAATTGTCATACTCTCTCCTCAGTTATTAAAAGGAGATTTCACATGCTCCACCTTGACATGCTATAGCTCCCATTGTATCTATATCAGTAAACGTCTTCTTCGTCAACTGTTTATCAAAGTCAATAGGATTCAAGTTCTGTTGGATTTTGGTCCACTTATGTAGTAAGAATACATCTTTCAAACAATATTCTGCCTGTTTCATATCGTTCATGAAATAGTTCTCACTGAAGTTATTAAACCTACGCACCCACTCTTTTCTCATATCGGAAACCTCACCACCAACTGCATATTGTGCTACAGATGTTGCTTCCCACAGATCCCTAAACCCTGCCTTGTATGTATCAACAATTAAACCACTGGCAAACAGAGATCCTACACCATATTCCGAAATAATTTGTTCTTCTGACTTGATCTCTGTGTTAGGTGCTTGCGCAAAGTCCTTATCTCCAGACCCAGCAAGGAATGAAATACCAGAGAATAAGTGACGGTTATCAAACACGTAATCCTCTACCTCTGTCCACATATGCGGTAGTACTGTAATGGTGTTAGATACATTGTGTCGAATGCGTTTGTCTGCACACTGCTTTTCATTAGTCCCAGCCTCTACCCAGTTCTGTTGTACCAACTTCACTTTCTCAAGCAAATCTGTACCCATCAAATCTTCACGATATAGTGAGTTTGCTGGAGTAATCACAGGGAATGCCACACAATAGTCTGTGCCGTTATTTGACCAAACTGATTCATCTACCATATAGGGGTTAGATCGTGCAATCAACTGAGCAACTTCAGACTCTTTATTCAACTGAATGTGTCTGATATAACGTGGCGAGTGTTCTGCGTGGATACCAGAAGCAGTCTGTAGAAGCACAGATGCGTTGCCACTTGGTTTTACACAAGTAGTACGTGCCGCTGGATTAATACCGATAAGTTTAGCAACTTCTTTGTTTACTTTCTTTACAATATCAGCACCTTCACGCTGCACATCAGCATCGAGCAATACGTCTGGGTTATTCATCCAACCTGTAACCGATACACCGAGCAATGCTTCACGATCAAAGATCTGCTTGGATGTGTCATCAAGGTATTTAAAATCTGTATAACCAGCTTGTAGTGTACCAAGAATGGAACCAGCACGACATGCCTTGTGGAACTCTTCTGGAGATGTACACTTCGAGCCATTGATCTCTGTTAGGTTACAACCTTGCCAACCAGACTTGCCATCAATCTGTGGATACATACCAATTTCAACACACGGGTTTGTGGTAAAATCTTTATCATCTACAAAGTAGAAACCTGGTTCGCCAAACTCTTTAATTGAAACCATAATTTCTTTAAACTGTTCACGTGTGATCTCATCACGCACGATAACAGCACTGTTGTTGGAGCGACCACGTTGTGGATTATCATTAAACCAATTACCCGTTTTTGCTTTTGTCATTTCCTCATCATCTGCGGAGAATAAACAGATTGTAGCAGAGCGACGAACACCACCTGCAAGGACAGCATCAGCTGCGTGCATTGCAATATCATATACATCAATAGCACGTAGACGGGTTGCGCCGGCTAGAATCCGAGCTTGAATAAGGTGTTCAATTTTGTCTAATGCTTTACGGAGAGGTTCTGGACCAGGCGCTTTAAATCCACCCGAGATCATAGATCCCTTTGGACGGACTTGAGACAAGTCAAAGTATACACGACGGCCTTCAAACTCAGGGAATTGACCACCACCTGAAAAGAATGTGGATAGAAGTACACCAAGTGAATCTGCCCAGCCTTCAATAGAGTCCTCAATTACCCAACCCTTTGCCTGTTTCTTGCGTTCAACAATGGATGGCATTTTATCTACATGGTGATTTTGTACCGAGAACCCAGCCCCTGCACCACATAAAAGAACATAGAATAGCTCTGAAAAGAACCGTGGTCGGTCAGCATAAGATGAAGTGCAATTGTACATACGCATCATATGCTTCATAATTTGGTCACCGCCAAACTGCAATGCACGTTGAGCACCAAGCACATATTGTAGTTTATAATATGATTCTGCTTCATTGATCAACTGGCTCAGAACGGGGGTCATCTTGTCTGAATAAAATTTCCGATGCATATCCATAACTCGTGCTACGGATTCATCCCATGTTTCATACCTTTCCTTATCATCATCCCATCTACTGTAGCCTTCATAAAATTTAGTTTGTGACATGATGTCTCTTGTATCTGTGTCACGGTTATTAGGTACGATTTTAAACATTTATTATTCTCCAATGTGCGGCGCGCAGAAGTAGTTAACAGGTATAGTTATACCGGCTCTTCCTTAGCAAAAGTTGTGATTAGTTAGTTCTATTATATGTATTATATATTACTTTAGGTTTCTTGTAAACCCCTAATACCCACTAAATGTAGAAAAAAAATTAATTAATTTTCTATATGTTGTATATATATTACTGGTTATTAGCCTTAGCCGTGTTTTGTTCGTCTGTCACGGCTTTCTCGTAGTACACTATAATCTCTTTCTGTTGACCAATATAGCGTTTTAGATCACCTATATTCAATGCTAGATTTTCATAGTCACGCATAGACAAAGCAACAAAGGCTACTTCACCATACTGCTCTTTAAAGTCAGCAATAAATTGATCTAGGTTATCTTCTGTAACTACCCATACACG
>TARA_R110000796_G_scaffold83590_3_pt1 | contig 20770 bp, 13 predicted proteins | sample TARA_R110000796 | Tara Oceans TARA_R110000796 (sample SAMEA4397815) | marine metagenome | biome: Polar Biome; feature: [SRF] surface water layer (ENVO:00010504); material: water (ENVO:00002006), including particulate matter (ENVO:01000060) such as... | depth 5 m
AAAAGATTTTGTTTTAAATAACTTAGCAGAATGGACTTCTATACCTGATCATGTGTATTACATACACGCAACAATATTAACTCCAGGAACAGGAGATAATGTAGGTTATACAGAGACAGGAATACATAATACTTTTAAACATAACTCAGTGTGCAATATAGAGCACAGAGTAAATGATTTTTTAACTCAAATAGATTTACGGTGCGAAGATTGTGATGATGAAGATATTGCAGACGCAGCTTTGTATAACGCTTTATTACATACTTTAAAGAATGCCTAATACTATTAAAAACATACCTTTTGATACATCTCAAGTATTGCTTAGGCAAGCGTATAAAAACTACTCAAATGTTTTTAAAACGTTTTATGAGCAAATTATGAACTCTGAGCCAGTTACACTAAACGAATTTAAACGCATAAAAGTTGTATATCATTTTATAGAATCTACAGGGCTTTCTGCTCCTTCAGATGGGTATTTAGCTGCGCACCCTTCTTTAAAAAATGTATTTGAAACTAATGCTAATATAATTTTAGATCTTGCAGATACAGATCCTGAAGGTAACGATTTGCCTTTTCCAGGAGTAAATATAATTCAAGGAGATTCTATACCTAATCAAAGAAGAGGAGGAAATCTAGTTTCATATGTAAAAGATGGTTTACATTATTTTACAGAAAATGTTAGAGGCATAAAGACTAAAGCTATGACTTTAGAGTATTTTAAAAATGCAGTAGCTTGGGATACTACAAAATATTTAAACGTTTATATTGTAAACTCTTTAAAAGGTTTAGACTCTGAAGGAATAGGGTCAATAGAAATTCCTTACAGCGCTGAAAATCCTTTAGTTGTAAATGTTTTACAAAAATTAAATTTATTTGGAATTACTATTCCTTATTGGGCTTTTCCAAATTTTAGGATGTATCCAACAGAAACGTATGATTACGAATTAACAAATCATACACATCTTCATGCGTATGCATCGGCAACTCACAACTATCAAGTTCAACCACTAGTATCTAGTTTATGGAAAGGTATAGTTACATCATTAGGTATAATGCAAAGAAATACTACTATAAGTTTTTTTGATGGTTCTGAATATTTTTTTAATTATGATTTAGACTATTGCCAAACTAATGACGATTGTTTCTATTTAAATGGAAGAGGTAATTGTAAGTCTTCAGAAGATTTACTTCCTATAAATTTAAGAAATGTTTTAAATAAAGACACTCAGTCAGAATGTTCTGAATATGTATTAACTAACCATTATATAACTTACGACTATTTACATTTGTTTGAATTTCCTAATTTTTTAAATATATTTTCAGAATTTTCTAACACCCTTTTAGTTGGTAAAGACATTGACTTTGTAAAACAAACTCCTAACGTTTCTATTAATTTTCAATCAACACCTTTTATATTGCATTCTTTATATGAGTTTGCAGACAGCATTACTATTTCAGATCCAACATATGGTTTTGGAGCAATTAATTCTTGCAGTAATAAATACACTATAACTTATTCTGAAATACAAAATAGTCAGGCTGGTAATACTTCTGATTGGATTAGGTATTTAGAAACATATTTAGTACCTACACAAACTAGTGCAAACTTTGAACTTATAGTAAATAACTTAAATAATTCATTAAACAATGTCTGATTCAATTGATTTATTTTCAGAAAATTCTCATTTAAACTATAGAGAAGATAGCAATACTTTTAGTGACGGAGGGTGCACAATAGATGAAAGCGAAAGAATTCCTACAAATTTAACAATAGCTACTCAAATAGAAATTCAAAAATCTATACAAAAACAGCTTGTTAATTATAATATAAAAAAATCTGCAAGAAACGCAACTCCACCTTATGTTACTTACACAGAAGATGAGCTTATTTATCTTCCTGTTATGATGTGGCTAGGAAGCAGGTATATGGCGCACACAGATTATACTGATGCAGAATATAGTCAATTGATTGATTGGATTAACGAAATGTTAGCAGGTACTTACGATTATGTTCCATCAGAATTTGAAACTCAAGCTAATGGCACACCTGCGTCAGGAGGAGCATATGTTGCTGCACAAAATGATGTTAATCATGGAATCGATTCAGGTATTAGATTAAGACTAATGCCTAGAGTTCCTAAGCACATGTTTAATCCTCTTTTCCAAGTAGCAAAACCTTTTACAGATAATGATACTGATGCAAGAATAAATTATATATCAATTCCTAGTATAACAAGTGGAGATGTTTTAAATATGAGAACTGGAGAAGAGTTGCCAGGAGCTTGGTCAGATCACACTTTAAACAACACAACTTTTCTTGAAGCCTTCGAAAGAAAAAATTATATGGCTACTCGTCGTAGAAGTATAGCAAATCTTACTGAAGATAGGGTAGGTAGTTTTACATGCGGACCTTACGGAGCTGTAATGAGATTACGAAACACTTTACTTACTAGTTTAGATGTAAGTAATTTAAATGCGTACGATTGTTATCAAACATTTAGTGATGGAGAAATCTATGATGTTTATAGCATAAATGATAATACTACGTTACTTTCTCAAGGACCTGTATTACATAGGCATATAAATTATGCTAGCCCAACTGTATTAAATAGTGTATTTGACGGCGAAGGAACAAATATGGCTAGAATGATACCAGCTATACATTATTTTATGTTTTATGCTAGCTCAAGTTCTCAAGCTTCGTTTCCTGTTTCTAATCAACTTGCTAGTCCATTGCTCACTGTTTCAAGAAATGGGTGGCATAAGAACACTAATATGAGTAAATCTCAAATATCATCAGGAGGTACTCAAGATAGAAGAAATGTTGCGTCTATTATGTTTCATGAATTAGGGCATACTTTAGGGTGTTATCACGCTTTTCATTTTGGACATCAGGGTTATAATTCTAGTCCTAGCAGTCCAATAAATTTTACAAATATAATGGAAACTGACCCTAAAGGTAAGTTTTTACCATTTATTAATACTAAAAAATCTTGGTACTCAAATGCAGATTCTAATATACCACCATTTGAATACACTGAAGCTGGGTACAATGAAGATGGAGAAAATGTTAGTCTTCTTAAAAGTTATAAAGATTTGCCTGCAGATGAGCAAGGGTATTTAGAAATGATGTTTAATACATTACCTAAACACCTAACAAATAATTACGAAAGAAAAATTAATTTTAATACAGGATCTGCTACATCTGATTTTTATTTTGATCACAATTATCCTTCACATTTTCATTCTGCTATTGCAGATTCTTTTGTAGGAGTGATACAGGGTACTTCTGAAAGTGCGCTTAAAAGCCAATTAAAATGGAAAACAGTTTTAAATAATTATTTAGCTATGTGTTTAGGGCTAGACTCTTTATGGGGGGATAGCTATATACTATTAGATGATAATGGTGATAATGTTAATATAGAGTCAGGAGGTAAACCAGAGTTTGTTGTAAATCCTACAACAGATTTAATAGATGGTATGCTTACAACAACAAGAGATTTTGTTTGGGGAGGCGGTGCTATAGGAGGAGTTCAACAAGAGCAAGGAGAACTTACTATAGAAAATATTAATCTTATAGACGATATTAAGGAAGGAGAATTTAATTATAACACTATACGTGCATGTAATTATCCTGAACTAGGAGGATATGCTATTAAGAAATCAGGAAATAATGTTCTTATACTTTCAGATTCTATGCAATATAATGCCCCGTCACATCCTTTAATTAGAAATGGTCAATTTCCAGGTAGTGGTTCTTACCATGGATTTAATGATTGGTTTCTTCCTTCACAAGTAGATTACCAAACACTTAGAAATATTTTTTATAGAGACAATGATTCTTATCTATTAAACAATGCAGCACCTAACCCAGACAGTTTTGGAAATCTTGCCTTAAATTGGGGGATTAAAAAAAACACTTTTTACTATATGAGAGGACCTTGTAGTACAGCTGGAACTTCAGGAACTTATCAATTAGGGTATACTACTGAAGGAGTTAACGCTTTTTGGTTTAGAGATAACGGAGAAGGAAGTGTTTCTCCTTATTATTGGTGTACAGATACTAGATCAGTTACAAGACCTGATGGAGCTACTATGTCTTCTTACGCTCTTCCAGCAGACGTTGGTGGAAATGCACATAATTCTGCTTTTGGTTATTTTGTAAGAACTGTTCATGTTCCTAACGCACAAGTAGTAGAAGAAGAACAACCTCCTGTAACTGGGGGTATAGAAGTTTTACCTGCAAACAGAAAAGGCCCTCAAATAACAAACAGAGTCCCTTTTTGTGTTCCAGTATTAAATGAAAGTACAGGCCTATACGAACCTTCTGATGTTTTTGATCCTGTGTGGTTTGGAAACATAAATTGGAGAGATCCTAAAAATAGAGCTTATCCAGAAAATTGGCCAGTATCTAAATTGTATGATGAGTTTGATGCAAAGGGAGACCCTCTATGCCCTTGCTTATACGTAGAACAAACTGTATGGATTGATGGTGTAGAAAGAACTTACACTCCTATAAATGCTAGTAGAACAGGATTTATTCCTGAAATACAAGGTAACCCTGATCCATTTAATGGTGGAGGTAATGCTGCTACAGTTTACGCTAGAGCTCCTGAAGGTAAGTCAGGGGCTGATTGGGTAGAAAATGAAGCTAATGCTAATAGCTTACTTAACGAAGATGCTCAAATATTATATAAAATACAATCTCATAGTTTTTTAAAAGATCATCCTACTAAAGATGTAGCAGGTGCTAATACAGAAAAGACTGGCTATAATTATAATGAAGGTGCTGCAGGATTTCCAATTGAGTCTTGGAATAATAGCAGTATGTACGTAGACTCATCTAATGACATTAAAATAAATAGTTCTTTAGATAGTTACCCAATTAATACATTTACTAGAGGTTCAAAATCTTCTAGAAAAAAACTTTATCCGTCTTTTGGGTGTTCGTTTAATGGACATCAAATACATAATTCTCATCTTTCTGCATTATCTTACCCTCACTCTAAAGGGCATTTTTTCCAAAATTACCCTATAGGATATAAACCTTTTCCTGGAGGATACTCTACAGATATTTACACTTCTACAGATCCTATACATTATATGATGGCTCCTTTTGGTTCTGCTTATGTTGGAATAAATCCTCACGGAAGTGCACATAAAAAATTTAAACCTGACTGGCAAAATTTTGCAGATGAGCACGCAGCTAGCCCAAACACTAGTTTTAGTTTTTCAGGATTAGATTATATACCTAGTGCTGATCTTACACATGTAATAGAATCTGATTTATTTAATACTCTTTATTTTTGGAACGGTGAAGATGATTTACCTACACTTCAATACACAGACTCAGGAGGAATGAAGACTAGTACTCAATTAGAATATGTTAAATATACTTTTGGTAGCACGGATGTAGCTTCTCCTTATTATAACCCTCTTAGACTAAATTTATTTAAATCTTCTGATCTTACAATATTTAGAAGTGCAGGAATGGTAGATCCTATTTTAAGTGATTTTTCAGTTTTTTATGGAAATACAGTATTAGATGCAAATGGAGAACCCCAAACTTTATTAAATAGGCACTCACCTTCAATAGGAGATATAAACGTTGGAATATTAAATAATACTATGAGATACGGGCTAAACGCTTACCTTATAGATGTAGCTTTTTTAGAAGACATTGATGACACTTGTTTTGTATTAATAAATACTAAACCTAACAGGCGTTGGGGGTGTTCAAGTAATCATTGGAAAAGTGTTCCTGGAGCTACTGGAGGACTTCATCTTGGAAGATTTGCAATGACTCCTGGGCAAATATTTAAAGCTAGAGCTTTTATAGAAAACAATGTAGGAAATCTTCAAGCTATTAGAGACTTTGGGATAGAAAATAATGTAAGGGCTAGTTATACAGAAGAAAACTCATTTGCAAATCATATAGAATATTGTTTGTTAAAAGCGGAAGGTTCGCAAGAATATATTACAGAAGGAGGATTAAACTTTGACTTTTACGATTCTTTCTTTGATACATCTAATACAACTAGTTGTGATAATGGGCATTGCTTAGAGAGTACTCCAATAGCTGTATGTATAGACTCTGAAGGATGTAACAATATTCAAACTCAAAATATAAATACTCAATTTTTACCAATTTCAGATGGCGCTCTTGGTCCTAAAATAAGATGCCCTCAAAATTTACTAAACGGATGTTATTTTGAAGCAAAAAATAACATTTGTAATTACATAGTAACAACAGCAAATACTAATTTGTATTGCGATGTTTCAGGAAATGAAACTACATTAGAAATATGTTCTGATTTAGGAAATACGGCGCATGCTTCTTTGTGGTTAGGAACCACTTCATTTGCTCAAAGTTTATTTACTTCTGAAGGAGAAGATGTATCTTATGGAAATTTTTATGAGCACGAAGGTCAGTTATATTCTAATTATTTAGAAACTACTACTAAGGTATATTATTATAACCCCACTCAAATTACTGAAGACGAAAAACAAAAAGCTTCTAAAAAGTTTGAAAAATTACATAAAAATTTAACAAAAATTGTTAGTTTTGCAAAATAATAAATACTATGGCTAATATATTATATTTAAAATTACAACAAGCAAAAAAAGAATACCAGACATATTCTTCTAAAATGTTTGACTCTTTTTCAAATTCTAATATAGATAAAAATTTATCTAAAAAAATATCAGCTGTGTCGTATTGGCTAGAAATTTTAGAAACTAAAATTAAAGATTGTTCTCAATCTTCTAATCAAGACCCAACTCCTGTTATATTTTATTTAAATCAAAATTGTAATTTAGAACTTTATAGTAATGTTGTGTACAGTTATATGTACATTAGAAATAAAAATAACACTTTTGTTCCAATAGCTAAAGTTAAAAGTAGTGTGTACAATATTGATTCTGAATTTTCAACACCAGTGGCTATTTGCTTATCTTGGCTTGAAATGGAATATGATGCTGGTAATAGTTATTCTTCTTTATATAATAATAGAGATTCTGGTATTAAAGCTGAGTTTTCTTCTAATAGTTGTCAAGAAGGAACACATAAAATAACTGTTACATTTTCTAATGTAGGGGATACGTATAACGGGCAGTCCATACAATGTACAGGACAAGGGCTTACTTTATCTGAAAACACAGTTTCAGGAGGAATCTCTACTTACAATTGTCCTGAAATAACTAATGAAGAATTTAATTACTATGATAATATTTTAAATCTTATTAGTATAGAGCTTAAATTTAATTACTCAACATCTGAAATAGAACCTACACAATACCAAAACGTAATAACTGGAGACTCTTCAACTCTTACGTTAGAATCTGGCGACGCTTTAGAACTATAAAAAAATAATTATGACAAAAATAAAAGACTTACCTAAATCAAGTTTTAGCACTAAATCAGATTTATTAACTATTGTGCAAAATGGAGTTACAAAAAATATAACAAAAGAATCTTTACTTCAAAGTTTAAGTGCTTCTGTAAAAAATCTATCGTCTCAATTTTCAGGGTTATCATCTAAAATTAATAAAGATGTAATGCAAAAAGCTCATGCTAAGTTTGAGAGTCCTGTTATGGGAAAAGATCCTATAAATTCAAATCATTTATCTACTAAACGATATGTAGACAATAGTCTACATAATGTAATTAAAAATGATGGTACTACAAAATTAACTGGGCCTATATCTTATAGATCTAGTCCTAGTAGTTTTAATTCTAATGAATTAGTAGATAAGAATTTTGTAACTAATGAGCTTAAAAAAGTTCTTAAAGTTATTACTAAATTAAAATCAGATGAGGGCTACCCTACTGCTCTTGCAGGAGATTCTTTTATAGCTCAAAACGACCAATCTGTTTTTGCAATAGATGGCCCAGAGATTCAGAAGGGAGATATTATTATATGTGTTGAAGACTCTAAAGGAGGGAGACACGGAGCTGTAGGACATCAGTTTGCAATAATTAATACTAATGTAATAACAGCAACTCAAGATTCCCCAGGTATACTAAAAATAGCCACTACTAAAGAAACAGAAGAACTAATTTCTGAAACTTCTGCACTAACCCCTAACTCTTATAGAAGTGCATTAGAAGCTGGAAGTGAGTATAATAGAACTATTGTAGTAACTTCAAAGTATTCTTTGTTAGAATCTGAAAAAGGTATAGTTGGAGTTGACTGTAGAAAAAATAGTGTTGAACTTATTTTACCAACAATAGGAAGACTTTCTAATTCTAAAATTACTAAATACTTAATTAAAGATGAGTATGGTAATTCTTTAAAAAATAACATTACTTTAGTAGCTCAAGGTGGAGACACTATAGAAGGAGCTAGAACTTTTATTTTAAATTCAAATGCTTCTTCTGTTAAGCTATACTGTGATTCAGAAAAAACATGGTATTTAGAAAGTAATATTTCTTCAGCATCTGACACTACTTCAGGAATTAAAACTTTTGTAACTAGTGATATAAACTCAGGAGAAAGAGCAACTACTACAGGTGCTTATGAGTCAGTTATGTCTATAGATGTTGATTTAAGAGAATACCCAGTAGGAACAGGATTTAAAGTTATATCGCATTGTTTTGCTGCAGCAACCGCTCATACAAAAACAGTGGCTATTGGTGTAGGAGGGACACAAGTTATAGAGTCTAGCGATACAGGAACAACAGCTCCTAACGCCAAATTTATACACCACGAAGTTACAGTGTTACATTCAAATACTGCTAAAACAATGGCATTTGGTTTTTGTATGATAGGCGAAGATGATACTAGTACAAGTTTAACAAATTCTTTAGAAATAAATTGGGATTCAAAAATAACAATTAGTACAGATGTAAAAGCAGCTACTGCTGTTACAGATATTAATGTGTACGCGTTACAAATAATACCTTTAAAATAATATAAAACTATGTCAAAGCTAAATTATAATAAAGAACTTCTTGACGCTATTTCTAAAGCTAAAGCAGGAAACACTGCTAAAATTACTTTAAAAGTTGCGGTTTCAAAAAGTAATAATATAATTATAGATAACGCTTTAAATCAGTGGGCTTTATTTTTTAATACTATATACTCCCCAACTTTTAAATGTAAAGGAAACTTAGATTTACATTTTATTAAAGTAGGTAAAGAGACTTCAGATATACGACTTGCTAAAATTAAAAAAACAGAAGTTAATGTTTTAGCTAAAACTATTGAAAAAATAGGCAAGCAGTTAGGTTTAAATTTAGATTCAAAATTTATATCTAGAGATTATATTCTTTATAATAATTTAATTACAGATAAAAAAGGAATTATAAATGACAATGGATTAGTTAAAAATTCAAAATTAAAAAGTCAAACTTTTTCTAAATACGGTAGCCCAAGCACAGCAGCTTCTGTTAGATATGGTGTAACAAATGTAAGCGCTGTTAACTACGATCCAAAAGCAAATAAAAATTCAGGAGAAGCTGTATTTAATTTTAAGCAAAATCCTAGAGTATTACCTTCTAATAATTCTAGAGCAGTAGATGTAAATTACGTTCCTGTAAATTCTCAATCTTTTGGAGGAGCAATAGATATAAGTGTAGGAGACAGTTACTATAATTTAGAACAAACTTTTGAAAGTGTTTTTAATGAACAAACATTTGAAATAGGTAATAATGAAGCTTCTTTTATCCCTGACGCAGAACTAATTGCTAACACTATTTATCCTACCGAATCTTTACTTATAACTAATAGTTCTGGTTTTATAGAATGCGTTGTGTATAAAAATAATGTTGGACATTTTAATGTATCTGATAGATATGGTAACATTATAAAAGGTACTAATAAAATATTAGAAAGCGAAGCTACAGCTGTTGTAAATGTACGAAAAAATACTTCTGTACCTATAGGCGAATCAAATGAAGGAACTCAAAAATTATCTACTAGTAATTTATATTCTATTACTGTATCTAATACTGCGCACCCTGGGTTTTTAGAATCTTCGTATGCTTTAACAGCACCAATAAAAGTTTCTAGCATTTTATTTTATAATCCTAGAGAAATAGCTTTTTTATCTTTTGATCATAATATACCTAACTATAATTCAAATAGAGAAAAAATTTATGATTGTAATGACCCTGAAAATGGATTAGGTAATGCTGTTAGTTCAAACACATCTTTTGGAAGTCCTGCAAGTGATAATGCAAGTAGTGGTTTTTCTGTTTACCCAGATTTTTTTGATTATTCTAAATGGATGCTTGAAGATGTATCTGGTGATGCTGACTTACAAAACGGTAGTTTAGGATCAAAAAGATTTAGTCTTGAACCTGCAGGAGGAGTTGATCAATACATGACTAATGAAGATGTTTCTAAAAACGGATACAATGTTTTAGAAAAATTTAAATCTTTACATGCTGCTGCAGGAGGTAATATATCTGAATGGTATTGGCCATTAACTACTAAAGACACTAGTAGTAGTACAGTTAATGGTCTAGAAATAGACATATGTAATCCGCTAGAAAGTCCTTTTGCTACTTTTTCAGCAACTACATATAGTAACCTTTCTCCTGGAGTTAATCCTAATCAAAAACTTAGAACTTCTAAAATTATACCTATTATACAATCTGCACCTCCTATGCACAGTAACATCTATGCAGATTTTCCAATTACAGGAGAAAATATTCCTAGCGCTAGTGTTAGCAATGATGGAATTGGAGATTTTAAATATGTAGATACTTCTACTAATTCTAAATATTGGCAAGGTAGTTACATTGTATTTGATTTATTTACAAGTCAATTTATGAATTTACCAGTAGTAGATATTACATCTCCAGAAGGAAACTCTAAATTTGCTACAGATACTATTTTTGGGCAATACTCATTTAACGCTGGAAATCCGAATATTGAAAACACTGAACTTCTTCCTTTTAATAGAACTGCTGTTTATGGTAGAGTTGATGGAAATCATTATTACATGCCTATAACTCAATCAGATACTTTTTCTATGCCTACAACTATGTATATAAAAGGATTTGATTTTAATACTCCTAATGATATTTCTCAATATGGTATTATAAGACTTGCTGGTAGCGGATGGGAAAACAACACAGAAGCAGGGGGTTCTTATGGTTTTGTAGCATCTACAGATTATTCTATTGAAGACCCTACAACTTTATCAGTAGCAGAGGCTTCAATTGTTGTTGATACTTCTAAAGACGATGAGCTATTTAAATTACTATCTTATTGTCCTGCAGCAATTAGTTTTAAGAAAAAATCTATTGCTGGAACTGACATGGGAGATACAAATAAAAATCCTTTTGTAGTAATGCCAGATCAACCTGCAGATACTGTAGGTTGTTATGTAATGGCTTATGCAGTTTTACATGGATTTGTATTAATGTACATGAATGAGTATGGGCAATTTTTACCACTAACTGATAGCGGTGTTTATTTGCCTGTACCTGGTGGAGACATTTCAAACGAAAATGTAGCTGCAGAAAAAGGGTATATGCCTGTATCTATGCAATTTACTGAGAATGATAATTATTTATATACAATTGTTAAATCTAAAACTACTGACTTAAAATACATTTGTATATACGACGTTAGTTCTATAGCTTTAGGGCAAACAAATGAAGACAGTTTGCCTATTGCTAATAGCGCTGTAATGTTAGAAAATCCGTTTGCAGGAGATTTAACTAGGGTAGATAGAGGACATGATGGTGCTATGTATTTCTTTTCTCATAATTCAAATGAGTATATAAAAATAACTGAGCCAGGATTGTCTGTTGCTGTAAGTCAATTTGCAAGTTTTACAAAAGCTTTTGTTAAAACTACATCTACTAATTTTGACTTTTTACCTTCTATGTCTTCAAACATAGAACTTGATAATTGGTTAGAAAAAGGAAGACATAAGGTTAGAAGCGCAGAAGAAACTGTGCCTACTTCAGCAATAACAATATATACTTCTCAAGATATTCCTACTTACTATATAAGCGATTCTAATTTTCCTAAAGTTGTTTTTAATACTAACACTTTTAATGTAAATGTAGAATCTTCTGAAATATCTTATATTCAAACGTGGATTAATACAACTACTAGTTCTATTCCTATAACAGAATTTCCGTCAACTTTAGGACAATTAACTTCATCAGCAGCTTTAAAATATTCTTCTACGAGTCCAGGATATTTTGGTAGTACCTTAAGCAGAATAAAATCTGGAAATAGTTTTGGGTCACATACTATAACTAATTTTGCAGATACTCCTATTGTTCATTTTGTAAAAACTTTATCTAAAGTAGACAGTAGTTCTGAAAATCAATATCATAAATATAGTATAATCCCTAATTCAGATAGCTCAGGTATTTACATTGGAACTACTAAAGATGATATATTATTAGATTCAGATGGATCTAACGCTGAAACTATTGCTATTAAATATTTTGATGCAGCCTTAAACTATGCTGTAGAAAATAGAATTTATCCAGATCATAACACAGGAGCTAAACCTTTTATAACTCCCTCTATAGTAGGAGTAAATAATCGTGGTTTATGGCCAGGAGTATTTGGTAGAACTGATAGCGCTACAAATCATTACTACGTTTTTAGTTTCCCTTCAAAGCCAACTGATAGAACAGTTAATTTAACTTGCACTCAGTACTCGACAGCTTTTTCAAATAACTATCAATTATCTGCGCACCCTACTAGTACTTTAAGTGTATCAAATTTAAATTGCGCTAATAGTAGTTATTTAGCAAATGGTTTTGGTGAGATTCAAATAACAGAAAATAGTTATTGGATTATAAATCTAGAGCTTAATGAATTTGGTAAAATTGCATTAAGATTTAATAAACTAGATAATAATTTTAATGCTTATTATGTAAAAAAATTATATGATGGAGGCACTTACGAATCTCCTAATTCTAATATAGAATTTAGCTCAACTCATCTTGTAGAAATATTAGCAGATTTACAAACAGCAGAACTTTATAGCAACTCTTTAGAAAATTTATCTGAGGATCAAATTAATAGTATAACTTTTAGTTCTTACTCTAACTTACAAAATACTTCAGTAACTTTTGTTATAAATTTAGGTCAAGGAGATAACTATATTTTAGTATATAGTATTGATAAAGAGTTAGGAGAATTAACATTAATAAATTGTGACGCTTTATCTACTTACTATCGAAGAGCTAGTAATTTAGCAGGAGCAGGAGATTACAATTTTACAAAGGTAATGCCTAAAAAATTAATTTATGATCCTATGGGATTTACATTATATATTTTAGGTACTAATCAAAGTGGCGATTACGGAAGAGTACGTGATTATTTAATGCAAGTTGATTTATTAAATTTAGAAAGTACTTTAACTCAAGCAGTTGTTAGACATGTAGATCCTTTTCCAGACACGCAAGGAGAAGGATTACCTCCTGAATTCTCTAACAGTTTTGATCCAAGATTTACTATAGCAAATTCAGTAGATTCAGAAATATCTGATATTAGTGCTGTTAGTATTGATAATATTTTTATAGCAAAAGATTATGTTATGTATATATCAGCTAGAAAAATATTATCTTCAGATTTTGCAGGACCTAATGGAGAAGATGAATACCCTTCTTTAGGTGTAATAGTAAATTCTATAAATTACAATAACACTTACTACGCTTTATTTGCTATAAAAACAGGAGATGTATCTTACAAAGATATTTTTTCTATATCTTATGCTACTCCTAGCGAAGCAGAAAGTCAGTGGCAGCAATATAAGAATGATACTAGTCTTGATAATTATATTACAAAACATCAAATTAAAATTAAAGGACCTGAAATTGCTTCAAATGTTTCAGGATTTAATCTTACTACAACTAGTATTACATACTCTGGAGTTACAGGATGTATGGATGAATACAATAGTATAGGATTAGAAAACTGTAATTATATAAGTAATGCTACGATACCATCAAAATGTGTTAGCCCTGAAAATAACGGACCTGAAGCAATTGGAGGGACAGGTGCAGTAGCAGGCAGCACTTCAGAAGGTTTTGTAGAATGTGATTGTGGAGAAAGTATAGAACCTCAGTGTTCAGAATGTTATGCAACAAATTTTGTAGCAGGCACGGAAGAAAATGCAGCTGGGGCTCCTGATCCTGGAGCGACTTGCGGAGTTTGTGCAGATCTTATAGCTTCTAATTATCAAGAACCTGTTTTTGGATTTAGTGTTGAAGACAACTCTAGATGTAATTATAGTTATTGTGGAAACTCAAGTGCATGTAATTTTGTAAGTCCTGGAACTCCTACTCCTTCTGGACAAGGGTATTGGGTACAAGACGACTCTTTATGTAGCTACCCTTTTAGCGGATGTGATTGTGATAATGAGCTTTTACCTAATTATTGTGGAACATGTGGCCAAGCTACATTTTTACAAGAAGGATTAGAAGAAGGTTATTGTGATTGCTTAGGTGCTGGTGTAATACCTAGCGGCAGTCTTTCTGATTATCAAAACTCTACAAGTCCTCAATATTGGGATGGAAAATATTGTAGTTGTGAAGGAGATCTTCCTGTAGGAACTCATTGTGATTGTAATGGTACTCCTATAGAAAAAGTATATATGGGAGGATTTCCTCAACAAAACTCTGAAAAACCTTGTAATTGTGAGGGAGAAACCTCAGAACAGTTGTATGGAATTTATTGTGGCTGTACAGGTCAAGTAAATGTTTCTGGAGCTTGTGATTGTAACAATATGCCTGTACCTCAATACGTAGATAATGACGGAGATGGATTAGGAGTTGCTCCTGCAGAACAACTTTGTCCTGTAGTAAACGACGATGGTAGCTTATCTCCTCAACCAGGTTATAGTTTTACAGGAGGAGATACTTCTGACAATTGTGCTGGAGAGTATGACGAATGTGGAATATGTAGATCTGGAGGATTTGATGATCCTGATTTTTGTTCAGATGGAGAAGATCAATGTGGGGTTTGTTGTGGTAACGATGAATGTTTAGATTGTCACGGAGTTCCTAATGGGCCTGGGCAATTACCAGCTAATCCTTGCCCAGGATACAAATATTGTGATTGCACACAAACTTACATATTAGAAGAAAACATTTGTCCTGAAATAAACGAAGGATGTGGTTGCGGTCAAGGGCCTGAAACTGAGTGTGGAACTTGTGAAGGACCAGATGGAAACGGATGTTGTTCTGGTAATCATTTTGATCAATGTTTAGATCAGTGTGTACCTTCAAGTACTACACTAACTATTGAAGATGAGTGTGGTAATTGTTTTACTGACGTAAATGACCCTGATTTTAATTCTTGTGTAGGATGTATAGATGAAGAAGCTTTAAATTACAGTCCTACTTATACAATTCCTTGTACTGGATGTTGTGAGTACGAAACTTATGTACCTCCAATTTATGATGTACAACCAGATGTGGATGGAGAAATTATTTCTAATTTTAATACTACTACAGCGTTTGTATCTCTACCTGCAGTATATCCTGAAAACGGCATACCTTTATTTGTTATAGGCGTGTCTGCATTTTATTATGATAATTTAGATCTTACGTTGCCAGACGGCTGGCCTGCATGTTTAGAAGATGGAAGTTGTACTGGTGTTGATACTACTGTTTTAGATCAAATTAATAATGTTTCTTATAGCCCTAAAGTGCAAGTAGTTGATAAAAACTCTCCTAAAATATTTACTACTAACGCACATAAAAATGGAGAAATACATTACAACTTTAGTGTAGAGCCTAGTGGAGGAGCTATCTATAATATAAGAAACGCAGACCTAACACAACCAGGATACAATCATTACAGAATTGGAGAAGGAGATAATTCTATACAAATTTCTAATATAAATTTAACTCCAACTTTTAGTGGGACAACAAACGCAAATTTTTTACAGGTACCTACTAACAGTACATTGTACTACAGTCCAAAATTTTATTTTACATTAGCAGAAGATTTAGATTTAACAACTTACGATGCTTCTAATTTATTTGGAAGGTACCCCGAAATACAAAGAATAGTTAAATACACACTTGCTATTCCTGAAGATGGTACTCTAAAAAGTTATGTTGAAAATTCTTTAAATCCAATAGCAGAAATAATATACGATAAAGATTTAAGAATTACTCAATCTTTAATTTCAGGTTCTCCGTACGAGTCAGGAGTAATTTCAGATTTTGTAGGAGGCTATACTCAAAATGCTCCTCAAGTATATGAACTTATTCCTGTTAAAAATAGCGATGGAACTACTCAAGAAGTAGTTATTAATTTCTCTGAGTTTATAACTCCAGAACCTGACTTAACTGAAGTATGCTGTGCTGCATGTGCTCCAAATTATATGCAATATACGCAACCTAGTGGAAATTGGGCTTCAGTTGCTCCCTCATTACATGAAGGAATACTAAATGGAACTAACCCTAACTTTACTTGTAATAGTGATATTTGTGAAGACTGTCCTGTTCCTCCTTGTCCAGGTGGATACGAAACTAAATGTTGCGATCCTGCAGCTAATAATTATTCTAATCCAGATAGTTTAGAAGAGTGTGAAACTTGTAGTCAAAATAATGCTAACTGTAATTATTTATGTACTGGAGTTATAGGAGGTACAGTAGAAACTGATTGTTCAAATCCAATAAAAGTTTGTACTGATCAAGCTGCACTTAATTACTTTGGAATTCCTGACGACAATACAGCTTGTTGTTACATAGAAGATAATAATAATCAATGTGATTATTATGTTCCTATATATGGTTGTACTTCTCCTAGTGCTTGTAATTACAACCCATTAGCTACAGATGACGATGGTACCTGTGATTTTGATAGTTGTTACGGATGTATGGATTCTACTGCATGTAACTATGACTCAGATGCTACATACGATAATGGAACTTGTACATTTGCAGAAGAAGGGTTTGAATGTGACGGAGAGCCTATAGAACCAGGTCCTGTAGACCCAGTAGAACCAGTAGACCCTATAGTAACAGGTTGGAAAATTAAAACTGTTATATATACTAATGGAGTTTCTATCGAAGATTTACAAAAACTTAATTGGATTATTTACGATTCAGATCAAAATGTTTTACAAGTTTCTCCTACTGCTAGCCAATATTCTTCAACAACAGGAGCTTTAACTAATGTTGTTAGTATTAATAATATTGTAGGGAGCAAGTGTTTATGGTTTTTACCTTTAGGAGTAGAAAAATCTAATATATGGGCTCATGCAGATTTAGAAATTATAAGACCAAACAACACTGTTTATCATTCTATCCACCACGGGTTTGGCTACAATGATACAGGATCTATTTTGCTAAGTACAAATTCAAATTGCAGTATTGGGTGTATTGAAAACAACTCATTACTTACCACTGAAAATTGTACTGTGTATGTAAAAGAAGATACAAAAGATCATACAACTATAACTGTTCAAGCAGCCACTTCTTTTGACTTAAACTTAGAGTATTCTAAAGTTGTAGTTCGTGTTATAGATATAGATAAAAATAAAGTTTTAGCTACTCTTGATACTATGTATTCTCAAGGTATTTTTTCAGATTCTTTTACAATAACAAAAGATGTAAAAATTGCAATGGAATATATAAACCCAGAAAATTTAAATGCTCCATTAGAAATAAAACTTATAGGAGAATTTGGAGATTTAATAACTAAAAAATATTTTTAAGATGCCAAATTTAAAAAAAGTACACGCATTTACTATTTCATTAAATACTCCAGGGTGTACAGATGTTAATTCAGGAAACTACAACTCTGCTGCCGAAATAGATGACGGCAGCTGTATAGAGTTAGATTTACATAATTGTGCAGAAAATGCTATATTGGCTATAGATCTAGGGGATTGTAATAGTAAAGAAACTACAAAAGCTATAAAACTATATACAATATATAAGTCTTATGTAGAGTCTTTAAAGGGTATAAATAAAACTAAAACAGATATGTATAAACAAAAGCTTATAGATCTGTGTAATTGTAAAACATGTTAAAATAAAATAAAATGGATAGAACGAGAGATTTAGCCCAAGGGCTATCAAGAGTAGAAAATAAACTTAGTAATCAAGAGTTTGTTGTTCTTACTTTGCAGCCAACTGTAACAGCAGAAACATTTGCTGCAAATGATGTTTGGTTTGCTTCAACTGAACTTCCTAATGCTGTTGTAGCAGGAAGAGGAGCTTTAATAAAATCTATAACAGTTATAGATGATGATGCTCAAAGTATTGTAGGTTCATTATTTTTTACAGATCAATCTATAGCTACAGCTGCTTCAGGTGCAGCAGAAGATAATACTCATGCAGAGAATCAAACTATATTAGGAGAAGTAGAAATTCCTGCAGCTTCTTATGTTGCTTTAGATACTTCAACAATTGCTACTGTTACTGGAATTGATTTAGTAGTTCAACCTGCAGATAACGGAACTTCTTTATATATATTTGGTCATACTGACGGTACTCCTTCATATACAGCTGCAGCTTTAACAATTAGAATCGGACTACAAAGATTATAAAAATGAGTAAAAATTATAAATGGGCTGTCTTATCGCCTGATGAAATTTGGGAACAAACGTCTTCCAAAGTTAGAAAAAATAAGAAAATAATTAATAAATCTAAATTAGAAAAAAATGGCATTAAAGAAAGTATCTCCAAAGAAAAAAAAGAGCTTAGGTAAACTACCTAAAGCAGTTCGTAACAAAATGGGCTACGCTAAAAAAGGAGCTAAGGTTGTTAAAAAGAAAATGGTAAAGAAAAAGTATTAATGGAAATCTTTAAAAACGACAACAACTGGAACGAAAAAGCTATAGTAGGCTTTATAGCATTTGCTATAATGTGCCTTATAATGGTAGCTGATCTAGTTACAGGATGGGTTGGTACAGACCTTGTGATAAACGAGTTTGTATATGATTCATTTGTGTGGGTAGTACTTGGTTCTTTTGGTATATCAGGTCTAGAAAAATTTGCTAAGAAATGAAAAAATTATTATTCATACTATTAACTTTAACATCGTTAACTGCTACAGCGCAGTTAAACCTTTTAAGGTTTGCTACGTTTTACGCCAGCTACTCTACAACTACTCCCGCAGCGGAGCCTGTTGGGTATAGAGTCCAAGGCCTTTACGATCCAGGGCATCAAGATGATTACGTTAATGGTACTATAGTAGAGATGACTCAGTATAGTGATCCTAACATACAAATAACTATTGGCTTAAGAAAAATAGCTAGGTTTGACTATCAAGTAAAACAAGGCTTGTTTTACGATGGATCAGAACACGAGATTAGCGACTATTCTACAATATCAAATTCCCCTGGATTAGAGTATTTATTTCAATACTCGTTTGTAAGAAATAGAGGAACTGAAGTTTCCCAACAAGAATATAAGTTAAGGTATATATCTAACTACTTTACAGCTAAAGCTGCATATGTAGATGATGGATTAATAAATTTAAAGTATACTTTGGGCGAGGTTAGGGTACGCAAAAGTTTTGGAAATTTTGACATTACTGCAGGCGTAGCCCATCGTTCCCATCCAGTTTATGGTTACTCTCCTATAGAAGAGTGGGCTAAAGTAAACGGTAACGATTCTTGGAAGTCTTTAGCAAATTCATATTATTATTTAAGTACATCTCAATCTGGAGAATGGATATATATTGATATAGATGCTGGTGAGTCAGAATGGATTTGCGCTGGTGATGATGAGTTTTACAAGTATTATTTTCCTACGGTACTTAATAGATATAATAAAGAACAGCTTGATTTAATAGGATTACAACAAGAAATTTCTGCAGTTGTAGGACTAGATTATTATTTGTATCGAGAAAATTATTGGATACATGCTTGGGGATCTTTATATCCTTGGCATAACGGTTTGACTGATTTTTCGTACCAACGTGATAACGGGCAAGAAGAGTGGGATACAGGTTTAATTTTTGGGGTTAACTTAAATAGACATCTTAGTTTGTTTGTTGAAGGTAAACACTTAAAGTTTTGGGGGATGCCTGCATACGAATTAAAAACAGGTATAAATTATTTAATATTCTAAACTATGGCAAAAGAACTTAGTGAAGACACAGCAGTACAAATTAGTTTAAAAACTTTAGGAGGTATTGGATTTGCAATAGTAACACTAGTTGGTATGTGGTTTACACTGCAGGCAGATATAGCAGAAGCTAAGTTACTGCCTGAGCCGCTTGATCCTGAGATAACTCGTATGGAGTTTGATATGAAGGATCAGTTGATACGTCAAACTATTATGTCTACACAAGAAGACGTAAAAGAAATTAAAGACGATCTAAAAGCAATTAAAGAAAAGTTATATGAATAGATTATTAATTTTATCTTTGCTAACTTTAAGTCTTTCAGCTCAAGAGTTTGTTAGTTCTAGCTCATTTGACTCTAAGACTGCAAAAGGAACAGTGGTAATTGAGTTCTGGGCTGAATGGAACGCAGGTAATCAAGTTAATTTTTTACCTTCGTTAAAAGATTGCGAGTCATACAGACTGTGTATTGTAAAAGGAGCTGACGTTCAAAAAGAGTACAAAGTGACAGCTATACCTACAGTTATTATATTTGATAACGGTGTAGAACAAGAAAGGTTTAATCCTAATATTATGATGCAGCTTACTGCAACTAAAAAGAAAGTACAAAAAGCAATTGATAACATAACACTAAGTAAATTCCAGTAATGAGGAAACTAAAAACAACTCTTAACAAACTACATACATCAACTATAGCTATTTCTTTTTTTTGGACTACTATAGTTTTATGTTACATAATAGGATTTATAATT
>TARA_R110000796_G_scaffold1667_2_pt1 | contig 20671 bp, 16 predicted proteins | sample TARA_R110000796 | Tara Oceans TARA_R110000796 (sample SAMEA4397815) | marine metagenome | biome: Polar Biome; feature: [SRF] surface water layer (ENVO:00010504); material: water (ENVO:00002006), including particulate matter (ENVO:01000060) such as... | depth 5 m
GAAGGCTTAAAGATAGGTGCATTTATTTCTCCATCCTTAGAAGCTGCCTTTAAACAAGATTTAAGACCAGTAATAAAAGGAGGGTACACTTCTAAAGTATCTCTACCTAAAGTTAGAACAATCTCTAAAGCAGAAATTGATGCTCAACAAATGCAAGAAGCTCCTATAGAAGAAAAAGAATCTTTATTTGCTCCAACTGTAAACGGAACACTAAGAGAAAACAATACTAATTTCGACCTTAGAAAATTCTTAAAGGAAAATAAATAGAACCACATGACACAATTACTAGTAGATGTTACGCCATTTAAGTCCGTACTAAAAGAAGCAAAAGGGAGACCTGGAGTTTACGAAGTAGAGGGTGTTATGCAAAGAGCTAAAGCAGAAAATCAAAACGGTAGAGTTTACAAGAAAGAGATTCTCATGAGAGAAGCTACTAAATATGTAGAGGAATTCGTTAAAAGAGGAAATGCTTTTGGAGAACTAGATCACCCAGAATCTCCAATCGTATCTTTAAAGAATGCTTCCCACGTAGTTAAAGACTTATGGTGGAAAGGAGATGATCTTATGGGTAAAGTAGAACTACTTAATACCCCATCAGGTAATATCGTCAAAGAAATCATTAAAGCAGGACATACAATTGGGATTTCTTCTAGAGGAACAGGCTCAGTCAATCAAACTAACGAAGGACATTTAGAAGTACAATCAGACTTTGAATTAGTATGTTGGGACTTTGTATCTAATCCTTCTACACATGGAGCATTTATGAATCCTATAACACTACAAGAAGGAAAATCTCAAGTATCTCCTTATACAAATCTAGATTCAATACTCAACGATATACTAAGAGCATAATGAAATTATCTAACATAATATTAGAAAGTGACGAGAAACAACTAGCTCTTCAAATAAAAGGAGTTCTTGATAAAGAATTAAAAGATGGAGAGTTAAATGAGCTTGTTGATCCAGTTTCTATATTAAGTTACTTACTTTTATCTAACACAGTTATAGACTTGTTAGGTAAATATTCTGCTAAAGTGTTAAGAAAGCTTAACTTAAATAAAGCAGCTGATAAAGCTGATGCTATTCACAATTGGGCTCATAATAACGAAAAAGCAATGGTCAATGTAATTGCTACAGTTATTAAACCTTTCGTTAAAGACGAGGCAAAAAGACAACAAATTGCAAAAGGATTATTTATTGCAGTATTAGCATCATTAGGAGTTCAAGCAGGTATAGGAGCTTTAGATGCAATAAGAGGAGCAGATGTAAGTTCTGCTGCATTAGGTATGACCAAATCAGCACTCAAAGGAAGAGACATTGCTGTTGTAGGTAAAGAAATCTTAAAGTATGCAAGGTAGTGGAACTTACTCCTTACTTACAGGGACTACTCTATTTAGTATGTCTGTTAATATGCTGGCAACTATATAAAATTAATAATAAATAATAGGTCTTAATGTCAAATCTTTTTATATACGGTTGCAGCCATAGCGCTCATAACCATTTAGAAGACTACGTTAATAAGATCACAGACACCCCACAGGACTATAGTAACCCTTGGTTCCCTACAGATATTAATGTTGATAACCCTGGAGTAGCAGCATCTTGGTATAATAGGATTTATAACGAACTCAATTTTAATAAGTTTAAATGTTATGCAATGTCTGGCACAAGTAACAACCTTATATTGCAGCAGATATTAGCGACAGCTAAAGAATGGGAAGCTAGAGATACTATCATTATACAAAGAACAGATGGACTAAGGCAGTTAAATAGCGCAACCCTATTAAGTAAAACTAATCCTAGAAAACTTAAAGAATATAAAGACAGATTTAATCATCAGTTAATAACCATTCATACACAGGAAATACAGACTATGGTTAAAAGATCAGGTGATTCTCTTAACTCTGCAAATTGTTTCTTAGATTACCATCAAGAATTTATAATTCCTTTTAAAAAAGACTTTGATTTATACTGGAATAATATCTTTTTAGACCTCATAAGAACCTTAAACAAAGCTAACCCACATACTAAAATATACTACTGGGTAGATGGAATTAGAGATAAGTTTGAAACTATATGGGAAGCTAGCAAAGGTGAATACCCAGATGGACATTGGTCACCAAAAGGAAATAGAGACTTTGCTGATTATGCAATAGATTGTATGAAAAATAATAAAATGTACTTTTAGTACTTGTTTTTATAAACTGTATATATTTATATAAAGAATATGCAATCCTTATATTGCATCAATACACAATAATTTCATATTACGATTCTAAATAATCGTAGAAACCCACAAATTTTTTAAAAATGGCAAACAAAGATTTATTCAAGCAAGCTATTGCTGAAGCTAAGTCTGTACGTGAAGCCGCTATTGCTAACGCTAAGGAAGCTTTAGAAGAGTCATTGACTCCTCATTTAAAAGACATGTTAGCTGCTAAACTTCAAGAGATGGAAGATTCATCGACTGAAGAAGAAGTAGTAAACGAAGTCGAAGAGGAAGTTGAAGAAGCTCATCATAAAGACGACAAAGACGAAGCACATGCTAAAGACGACACAGATGAAGGTTTAGTAGAAGTAGACGAAGCCGAGGATGACGCAGAAGAAACTGCTGACGACGCTGAAGACATTACAGACGACGAAATCGACGCTGAGGCTCACGATGATGAGGCTCACGAAGAAGAAGTTGATGGAGATGCAGATTTATCTGACCTCTCTGTTGACCAATTTAAGGACATGATTAGAGACATTATCTCACAAGAAGTTGGAGCTGGACAAGCTGGCGACGATCTTGGAGCTGAATTAGACGCTGGAGATATTGAAGGACTTGGTGATGAACCAGACACTGAAATTGACGCAATGGATGATTTAGAAGGAGATGCTGACGAGATTGACCTTGATGAATTACTTAGAGAACTTGACACATTAAGTAGTGAAGATATAGACGAAGCTCCGAAAAAAGATAAAGAGGAAGACAAAATGGAAGAAGTAACAGAAGAAACAGCAGTAGAAGTACCAGCTGAATCTGATACTAAAGCCAAAAATGTTAACCATACTTTAAAAGAAGCTTTAGATACTATCGAAACTCTTAAATCAGAACTTAACGAAGTTAATATTCTTAACGCAAAATTACTTTACGTTAATAAGATCTTTAAGGCAAACGATTTATCTGAGTCTCAAAAAGTAAACGTTATTGCTGCTTTTGATAAAGCAGAAACAGTTAAAGAAGTAAAATTAGTCTTCGAAACTGTAAGTGAAAACGTTATAGTAAAAACCAAAAAGGCTAGCATTAAAGAATCATTCGGAAGCGCTTCAAAAACTACTGGAAGTACTAAACAAAGTACTGAAGTAATTAATGAGGTATCTGATGCAGTTCGTAGAATGCAGAAATTAGCCGGTATAATTTAATTTAAAAATTCATAAACAAAAATGGAAATTAACAACCTATTAGAAAGCTCGAACGGGTATAAAAACGTTCAAGCAGACGCCGTTAAATTAGCGGACAAATGGCAAGCTTCTGGTTTGTTAGAAGGTTTAGGAGAAAAAGATGCTACTAACATGGCAATGATTCTTGAAAACCAAGCTAAACAAATCGTAGCTGAAGGAAACAGTACTAATAGCGGTGGTGCAACATTTACAGCTGGTCAAGGTGAGCAGTGGGCAGGTGTAGCTTTACCACTAGTACGTAAAGTATTTGCTCAAATCGTAGCAAAAGACTTTGTTTCAGTACAACCAATGAATCTTCCTTCTGGTCTAGTATTTTATCTAGATTTCAAATACGGAACTTCAACAGGTGGACGTGCTGCAGGAGATAACATGTACGGTAACGTATCTACAGCTGGTTCAAAAATTGGAAAAGATGTTGATCCTTCTGGAGGTCTTTACGGCGCTGGAAAATTCGGATACTCTATTAACACTGCATCTGTAGCTGCTCAAGCAGTACCAGGAACAGCAACTAGTGCATCTATTGCATACCAAACTGATGCACCTCCAACTGACTTCTTTACTTTCGCTCACACATTCGCATCTGGAGATCGAATTGACACAGAAGCAGTAAGAGCATTTAGAATTTATTCTGGAGCAGTAGACGTAACATCTCACCCAGCATTAACTACAGTAGACGCTAACGCAAGTACTCCAACAGTAACTTTCGTAATATCTAAATCAGTATCAGCTGGACTACCTACTAACATGACAGGTTCTATCAAGACAGTAAAAGCACCAGTAGACAACGACAGAGGAGACTTTGAAGCTGATTCAACTGTAGCTGTTGATACTTCTATCAAGATTCCTGAAGTAGACGTAAAATTAAGCTCTGAGGCGATTGTTGCTAAAACAAGAAAACTTAAAGCTCAATGGACTCCAGAATTTGCACAAGATTTAAATGCTTACCATTCAATCGATGCTGAAGCTGAATTGACTTCACTTTTAAGTGAATACATTTCAATGGAAATCGATCTTGAATTGTTAGACATGCTTATCTTAGATGCTGCAACTACTGAAAAATGGTCTGCTGAAAATAACAAAGTAATGAGTGCTGCAGGAAACTGGATCACTTCTTCTTCTGATTTTTACAATACTCAAGGACAATGGTTCCAAACATTAGGAACTAAAATCCAAAAAGTATCTAATAAGATTCACCAGAAAACATTAAGAGGTGGTGCAAACTTCCTAGTATGTTCTCCAACTGTAGCTACAATCCTAGAATCAATTCCTGGATACGCAGCTTCAACTGATGGTGATCAGCAAGAATTCTCAATGGGTGTACAGAAAGTTGGAAACTTAGCTAACCGCTTTAAAGTTTACAAAAATCCTTACATGACTGAGAATGTAATCCTAACTGGATATAGAGGATCTCAATTCTTGGAAACTGGTGCAGTATATGCTCCTTACGTTCCATTATTGATGACTCCATTAGTATACGATCCTGAAACCTTCACTCCAAGAAAAGGTTTAATGACTCGTTACGCTAAGAAGATGATCAGACCAGAATTTTACGGTAAGATCTTTATCGCTGACTTAAACCAAATCTAATTGATTTAATTAAGTAGTAAATTAAGAGAGCCCTTCGGGGCTCTTTTTTTTTGTTTATATTGGTAGGGTAATAAGTAACATAATCGTATATTTATAATAACAAACTAAAACGTTATTATACATGCCTTCAAACCATCACACGGACGAAGTATTCGTTCAAAAGAAGAGACCTAAAAGACCTATTAAGTTTAACGTTCAATTAAATGACGAACAAAAAGAAGCTAAAGCAAAGATACTTCAATACCCTATAACAGTTCTAAAAGGAATGGCTGGATCAGGTAAAACTTTAGTTGCAACACAGGTAGCATTAGACCTGCTCTTTACTAAACAGATAGAGAAGGTTGTTATAACAAGACCAACAGTGTCTAAAGAAGATATTGGATTCTTACCAGGAGATATTAGAGAAAAAATGGACCCATGGTTAGCACCTATCTATCACAATCTTCATATGCTCTACAGCAAAGAGAAAGTACAAAAGCTTTTAGATGACGGTACAATTGAAATAGTCCCTTTTGCATTTCTTAGAGGTAGAACATTTTTAAACTCTCTTGTAATAGTAGATGAAGCTCAAAATGTTACTCATAACCAAATGGAAACAGTAATAGGACGTCTAGGAAAAAATTCTAAAATGGTTATATGTGGAGATATGGCTCAAATAGACCTAAAAGATAAGAGGGAAACAGGATTCTCTTTTTTATCTAGGATAGAAGAGCAAGTAGAAGGTTTTGCTACCCATAGTCTACAGTTAAACCATAGACATACTATAGTTTCACCTATTCTACAAGTATATCAAACCTTCAGAGATTAATCACTATTTATAATAAACTTTATTAAATGGCTAATGTATCAATATGGAACGGTAGTGCAACTTTTGTAGCAGGAATGACTCCATTTGGATTCTACGATGGAGATTCAGATTTTGTAACTGATGCAGTTAAAGTATCTAAATTTTGTGGAACCAGATTAGGATTTCCTCTAATGGATGTCGAACTACAATCAGGATCTTTTTTTGCATGCTTTGAAGAAGCAGTAACTACTTACGGAAATGAAGTATTTCAATATAAAATTAGAGAGAACTACTTAAGTCTTGAAGGAAGCACTACAGGTAGTGTATTAAATAATCAATTAGTTGAACCAACACTTGAAAGAGTAGTAGGTATAGGTGATTCTTACGGTGTAGAAGCAGAAGTAGGAGGTAATGTAACAATGTATACTGGATCTCTAAAAGTATCAGCCTCTATACAAGAGTACAATATGGATGCTTGGGCAACCTCAGCAGGAATTACAGGTAGTATTGAAGTAAGAAGAGTTTTTTATGAAGCTCCACCAGCTATCATGCGTTACTTCGATCCTTATGCAGGAACAGGTACAGGAGTACAGTCCTTAATGGATGCTTTTGATTTTGGATCATTTAGTCCAGGGGTTAACTTCTTATTAATGCCGGCTTCATACGATATACTTAAAGTACAGGCAATTGAATTTAATGATCAAATAAGAAGATCAGCCTATTCATTTAAATTAATTAATAACAACCTTACATTATTCCCAGTCCCTACTTTAGCTCATAATTTAAGATTTGAGTACTATAAGGTAGATGATAAAAGGAATGTCACCCCAAATACAGCTAGAGACCTAATTACTAATGTAGGAGAAGTACCATATGCCAATCCTGTATACTCACAATTTAATAGTGTAGGTAGACAATGGGTATTCAAGTATACTTTAGCATTAGCAAAAGAGTTATTAGCATATGTAAGAGGAAAATATCAAACCATACCAGTTCCTGGGTCTGAAGCTACATTAAACCAAAGTGATTTACTTACAGATGCAAGATCAGAAAAAGATGGGCTGATAGAAAATTTAAGAGAGATGTTAGAACAAACTTCTAGACAATCTCAACTAGAAAGAAGAGCTAGCGAGTCAGATAACTTAAGGACTATCCAAAACGATATACCTAATGTAATCTATATAGGGTAATGAAATTAACACAAATACTATCAGAAGTAGAATTCATGACATACGAAGGTATGGTACAGATCGTTTATGAAGATAGCGATGCCAATGAAATAGGAGATCTAGTAAGAGCATTACCAGGGGTTACTACAGTTACAATAGCAAGTACAGATGAACAAACTAGTAAAGTTACTCTTAAGATAAAGTTAATTACTCAAAAACAAGGTCAAGAAGCTTTTCAAGCACTAAAACAAAATGCAATAAGTAAATACCCACCAGTCAAAGATGTAGAGATAGGTGATAACACAATAGAAGAAAAATAATGCTATTTGGATCCAACAGAGATTTCGATTTACTAGTCAACATCAATAGAGAAGTACTAGCTGATATTATAGAACAAGAAATTCTGTACTATAAGTTATCTTTAGATGATACTCAAGCTAATATATACGGAGAAGCACTTGAAAAATTTTATAACAATGCAGTTAAACTTAATTGTTTAATTACTAGAGGTGATCAAGTAGTAGATATCCAAGAGTTCGGTCCTGATTTAGGGAGAGAAGCATCTTTTGCTTTTTTAAGACCTGATTTAACAGACTCTATAGTAGTACCGGAGGTAGGTGATATTATTGCTTGGCACAATGACTATTATGAAGTAGATACAGTTAGAGAGAACCAGTTATTCTTAGGAAGAGACAGTAGTTATAACCTAACTAACAGTACTAGTGGATTCGGATCTTCTTTATCTATTATAGCTGATTGTCATTTAACAAGAGGAGATAGATTAGGAATAGATGAAATTAGATAATTATGGCTGGAAATAAACCAACACCTAAATCACAAGAACAGTTATCCCAAGATCTTATATCAAACTATAAGAACCCAGATACTGATGCTCCTATTCAAGATAAAGCTCCTTTAAGTACAGCTAAGAATAGAGAGAATCAAATAAGAAGAGATAACGATAAGGTTAGAAACTTTACTATAGGCGTAAAAGATATAGATGAAGCTATCCACTACTACTTTAACGAAGTAATTAGACCCTCAGTAGTTCAAAACGGTAAAACTTTAAATGTACCACTAGTATACGGATCACCAGAAAGATGGGCTTCAGTACAAAAAGACGGTTTCTATAGAGATAAAAATGGTAAGATGCAAGCACCTATCATTATGTTTAAGAGAGACAGTATAGAAAAAAATAGATCACTCGGTAATAAGTTAGATGGTAACAGTCCACATAACTACGGTATCTTTGAAAAGAAATTTAGTAAAAAAAATGTATATGATAAGTTTGACATACTAAATAATAGGGTACCTGAAAAAGAATACTATGCAGTATCTATACCTGATTATGTTAATATTACATACTCTTGTATTATATTTACAGACTACTTAGAACAAAACAATAAAATAATAGAATCAGTTAACTATGCCTCAGATGCATATTGGGGAGAACCTAATAGATTTAGTTTTAGAGCAATGATCGATTCGTATAATACAGTTACAGAAGTTGCTCAAGGAAACGAACGTATTAATAAGACAGATTTCCAAATAAACCTTTTAGGGCACCTAGTTCCTGATAGTATTAATGCACAAACATTTAATGCTAGTAAATTTTTCTCTAAATCTTCAGTAAAATTTGGTTTAGAAACAGAAGGTAAACTATAAAAGTGATATTTATATAAGAGAGTTACACAAAGGTTATGCTTAAAATAAAAGAGCATAGATGTCACAACAGTTTATAACCGAATTATCCGGTTCATTAATATTTAGAAGCGGTTCCAATGAATCGAGCATTAGACCAAGCGGAACAGGAGTATCTGTTTCCGGTTCATTTAATATAACCGGTTCACAACTTACGTTTAACGGTACTGATGTCATGGCCCGTATTGGCTCATTAGAAGCCGGTGTAAATACTTCTGCATCCTTAGGTCCTTTAAATATACATTCAGGATCACTCAATACATTTACAGGTTCAATACAAACTCAAGTTAATGCTTTAGAAGCAGCAACAAGTTCGTACCTGACAGCAATACCAGCAGGTACAGTATCTTCATCTGCTCAACTACCTAGCGGGATAGTATCATCATCGGTGCAACTACCTTCTGGTATATTATCATCATCCACACAAGTAACTAGTTTAGGATTTATAACAGACGTAGCAGCCGGTACAATTTCATCTTCAGCCCAAATCTCGACATTAGGGTATGTAACCTCTTCAACGGCTGCTGTTTCTGATCTTAATAATAAGACAGGATCATATGCTACTACAGGATCTAATCACTTTAGTGGAAATCAATTTATAACAGGTCATATACTTCCTCAATCTGATGGAACTAATAACGGTACATATGATTTAGGATCAGCAAGCGATCCATTTAGAGACCTATACCTAACAACAGCATCATTAAACTTCGTTAAAGACGGAGTAGTAATCTCTAAGCTAACAAGTGTTCAAGACGGTATTAAAATAGGTAATGTAGTAATAGGTACATCCTCTATAGACTTCGTTGACTCTACAGGATCAGTAGTTTCCACAGTAGCATCAGCAACGATTGACGGATCTGGGAATGCAACAAATATAAATTCTTCAACGGCTGGTACTGTATCATCATCCGCTCAAATATCTACTTTAGGGTATTTAACTTCTGCTTCAGCAGCAACAGCTGGTTTCGGTAGTGGAGGAAGCTATACTTTAACTAATGCTAAGATAGCAGCTTTAGAGGCAGGAATTATCTCCTCATCAGCACAGTTACCAAGTAATATACTATCTTCTTCAACTCAAATAACAAGTTTAGGGTACATTACAAGTACACCTGCAGGAACTATTTCCTCATCAGCACAACTTCCATCAGGACTTATAAGCAGTTCAGTACAATTGCCTTCAGGTATATTATCATCATCTACACAAGTATCAACAGCAGGATTTCTAACATCAGCTTCTGCAGCATCTGCTGGATTTGGTTCAGGAGGAGCAGTAGCTTATAATGGTAATAGAATTGTTAGTCAAACTAACCTACCAGGTCTATTTAGTGCTTCATTTAATGCAGGAACTAGTGGAAGTATAACAGAATTTTTAGATAAAGTATTTTTTCCTAACACTACACCTTCTATATCTACAGGTAATCAAGTTCAGGAAGAATTTACGGCATCAGGATCAAGTATAGTAACTGTAGCAGCAACAGATGCTGAAGGACAAGCACTTACTTTCGGTGTAGGAGCAGGATATACGGATAATTTTGTTAAAGTAGCATCTAATGGTGCAATGACTTGGAATGCTTTAGCTACTGCATCAATGAATACTACAGATAGGGGAGATGGAAATGATGCTCATCCCGTTATTGTTACTGCAACAGATACATTCTCAGCAGTAGCATCAAAAACAATATACATAACTGTTACTCCAAACGCAGCTCCTAAGTTTAGAGAGACTTCTGTATCAGGTAACATTATAACTTCTTATGTGGCTAATGTAAGTGAAAGCAATAGTGCAGGAGAAATAACCAAAATATACTTCTCGGATGCAGAAAGTGATACTATTACCATAACATCACAATCTCATGCATCAGGAGACTTTAATATAGTAAAGTATTCTACTTATGTAGCAGTAAACCAAGTAACTTCTTCATTAAACTTTGAAGGTACTCAAACTTATAGCTTTTCTGTATCAGCTTCTGATGAACATTACGGAAATGGAGATGTAGATTCTATTTTTAGAATGCCTATTACTATAAATGTAGTAGATAACCCAGGACCTGTACTTAATAACCAAAGTATTTCTGGTGTAAATGAAAATAGTAGTGACGGAACATCAGCAGGATCAGTATCAGCAACAGATGTTAACGGAGATACAATAACATTCAGCTCTTTTACTTTAGGAGGACTCAAAATAGATGGCAGTAATGTATCTATAGGTACCTATACCGGTGGATCACAGCTAACTGACCCACATGAAGATCCATTTCAAATGTCTTCAACAGGAGTAGTTACTAGAAAAGCAGGGGTATTCCTTAATAGTGACCTAATTAACTCTTATATATACTCAGCTTCAGTAAATGATGCATATAACGTTAAGACTTCAGCAACTGTTACAATTCCAGTAGCAGATGATACTCCAGCCACACTATCTAACAACGGAACCTTCTATATTATTGAATCAGCACTATCTGGCTCATCAGTAACTACAGCTACATCAGGAATAGCAGGAACAGTAGCCGATTATAACGCTAATCAATCAGCTACCTTTAATGTCAACCCAACTAATAGGTTCTCTATCAGTTCAGCAGGTAATATTACGGTAAATAGTAATATATCTGGATCAGCAGCAGGAGGAACAAGCATAACCGGTTCAGTAACAGCATCTAATGCATTTGCAACAAAGACTCATGATGCCTTTACGGTATCAATAACAAATAATAGCGGACCTACTATATCTGCTACACCAACTACTGCGAATCTTAACACAAACGGTGCTAGACCGAGTAATAACCTATATGTACTAACGTTTTCTGATCCAGAAGGAGATAATGTAGACCTAAATCAATTTACCTTTAGTGGAACTAACCTTTCATCATCTAAAGCAGGTGGTCAAGTATCAGTTTCACCTACTTCTAATCTAACAGCAGGAACTTATAACTTCACAGCATCTATAACTGATGTAGGAGGCTTTGATACGGTAACTAATACAACAGAATTCAGTATAGCACAAGCACCAACAGGGTCTTTAACTGGATCTGGTGCGTTTTATATAATAGAATCGGCAGTAACAACTAATAACATAGTTAATAACGTTAATGGACGTACAGGTAATCAAGCTTCTGCTAGTATTACTTACTCTCCACAATTTAATAGTGCAGGAGCAACAGCATTCACATCTTCTAACTCAGCTATAGCAATAACTAATGCTGGATTACTTAGTATTAATGTAAATTTAAGTGGATCAGCAACTTCTTCAGGAGCAACTATAGCTTCTACTATATCTTACCAAGACCAGTATAATAACATAGGGTCAGAGAATATATCTGTTGCAGTTACTACTAATCATGTACCTACTGCATCATTTACTAATCAAACATCGATATATAATACTAATCAAGCTGTAACTAATGCTAATTTAGTATCAGTAGCTATAACCGATATAGAGAGTGATAGTCCTTATGCAATAACACTGTCAGGAGCTAATGCAGCATCAATGTCTGCAGTACCAACTAACGGAATATCAAGTTCTTGGGAGATAAGAGCAGTAAATAACTTACCAGCAGCAACTTATACGTATAATGTAACAGTAACTGATAACTTTAACAAGAGCAATTCATATAACGGTAGATCATTTACTATAGCACAAGCAGATGACGGTACTTTATCTAATAACGGTACCTACTATATAATAGAATCAGCAACTTCATCATCTAATGTAGTTACTAGTACTAATGGACGTACAGGAACACAAGGAGCAGTAAGTGTTAACTACTCTCCTAACTATGCTTCACAGGTTGCAACTAGTTTTAGTTCTAGCAATGCTTTAATTAACGTACATCCTACATCTGGAGTACTTACAGCTGCGCAAAATATATCAGGATCATCAAATGCTAGTGGATCAACAATAGCTTCTACTATATCCTGGACAGATCAATACAGTAATACAGATTCTACAGCAATAGCAGTAAACGTAACTAAAAATAACCCACCAGACATAGTATTTAGCGATACTACAGCTAATCATAATACTAATGGTGCAAGACCGGGTAATAATTTAACAACTCTATCCTTTACTGATACAGAAGGCGACAGTATAGACTATACTTCTATAACATTAGCATATGGAGGAGCTAATTTGACAGCAGTAACAGCAGGAAATACTAGAATAATAAGACCAACAGCTAATCTAACAGCTAATACATATGTTGTTACTGCTAGTATATCAAATAATTTTCATACTAACACAGAACATCACTCAATTGCAGTTACAGGCTCTAATGCAGGTACTTTAGGTACAAACGGAACCTTTTATGTAATAGAATCAGCTATAAATTATCAACCTGTAGTAACAAACAGTAATGGACGTACAGGAACAACAGGTAGTTTATCAGTTTCTTATAATCCACAGTTTAATAGTGCTGCAGTACAGAACTATACATCATCTAATTCAGCTATATCAATTGATACTACAGGAGATATAACATTAAACCTTAACTTAAGCGGTTCAGCTACTGGTTCTGGAGCAACTATATCGTCTAATATTACTTTTCAAGACCAATACAATACTATTGGCTCAGGAAGTATATCAATAGCAGTAACAGCTAATACAGCACCTACAGTAGTATCATTTACCGACGTACCGTCTAACTTTACAGCCTCTGTATCCGCAGGAACTAACTTAGTTAGTATGAGTATTCAAGATACAGAAAGCAATACACCTTTTAGTGCTAGCTTATCTGGTACAGATGCAGCAAAATTAAAGTTTAGTTACAACAATGCAGATTCATCATCAGCATTTATACAGGCAGCAAGTACTTTAGGAGCAGAGGTAATAGACTATAACGTAACAGTGCATGATTCATTTGGTAAAAATACAAGTTACACAGGTAGGTCACTAACTTTGGTAGCAGCACAGCCTAAAACATATGCATACGGACTCTCATGGGCAGCTAATCCATCATCAGAAGCACAGTTTATAGCAACAGCAGGAGATGCCGGTGCAGATGAAACAGCAGTAGAATCAGGATCAGTAGTTTCACACTTCCAATCAGGAGGTATAGGGTCTACATTCGGGACTTCTTACGGAGCACCTGCTACTTTAACATTAATTAAAACAGCATCCTTAACAGACCTATCAGATTCTAGTGGTACTGGTACATCTCAATTAGGATACTTTAACTTTAGCGGAGGAGCTCAGCATGTAATAATTATATTTGCTAGTTCTAGTTTAGTTAAAGGTAAACCGAGAAGTATGTACGATGGAGTTCCTCCAGATAGTACAGGTACAGCAAAAGAATATTATACTTACGCTAAAAACGCATCAATTCCTGGAACTATGGGATCAGGAGTATATTATTTTGATACAACAGACGCAATAGATGGAGTATCAAGATGGGGAATGGTTTTTGGAGAAGGAAAAAATACAAATAATTCAAAATATTACCTGATGCCAGATTCAGCATCAGCACCATAATAAGATAAAGCATGGCAACAACAGCAGGAGACATATATGTAAGGTCAGGAACCACAGGAGCATTTACATCCGTAGAGTACGTACAGGGTGGATGGATATCTGTGCCTTCTGCTTCCAATATGCTTGCATTAAACGAATCAAGAGTAAAAGACGGTCAAGTAGTATATGTCCAACACACAAATAAGACATATGTTACTAGTAAGTTTGAAGCATTCAGTACTCCAGGATATTCAGGGTTTACTAACTCAGCCTCTTTTGACGAATTTTATTTTCCCTCTGCATCTTCAGGTACAGTACCAGCGGGTACAATATCATCTTCTACTCAAATAGCAGGATCAGGATTCTTAACATCAGCATCCGCAGCAGCAGCAGGCTTTGGATCAGGAGCTGGAGGTGGTGGAGGATCTGGTGATATAACAGCAGTTTTTGCTGGAGACGGAATGGCCGGAGGTGGATCTAACGGTAACGTAACATTAAATGTTGATGCAGGCAATGGAATAGGAACATCTGGTGGTGTTAATATACAGACTTCATCTAACCATTTTATTAACGGTGTAGTAGATTTAAGTATTTTCCAAACAACAGGGTCTTATAAATCTACAACAAACAATATACAAGTAACAGGTTCTCTAACAATAAATCTAGAGGGGAGTACAAATACTTTTGATGTTTTATCAGGTTCTAAATCCTTATTTAAAATAGATAATGAAGGCACAGTCCAATTTGTGACTCAATCAGCAATTCCAACAGCTAGAGTTGGAGGAATGTATGTTGATACTTCTGGATCTTTTTTTATAGGAAGTTTATAATAATGAATAATCTTACATATTTATATGAAAGACTTTAATAATAGTAAAATAACAACTAAACTCGATTAAATTATGGCAACATGGAAAAAAGTGATCGTATCCGGATCAACTGCCGAATTAGCTAACGTAAAAGTTACAGGCTTATCATCAGGCGTAGTAACAGGAGCTTCAGGCAACCTTACCACGACTGCTGTAAACGGGACTGGAAACATATTAGGTACTTCAGGCGCAACCAGTGTAAAATTCAACTCAGGAGAATTTACTGGATCCTTTAAAGGTAACGGATCGGACATCACAGGCATAAGCGCAGATACTGTAGCTAATGCATTAATAGATGGCAATGGGATAACTGACTTTTCCTACAACGGTTCAGCAGAAAGAACAATTGCTATACAAACAGACGGAAGCACCCTAACAGTAGCAGCAGGCGGTATAAAAATTTCAGATGACGGAGTAACTAACACTCAACTAGCTAATATTGCTCAAGGTAGTATTAAAGTTGGAGGTGGAGGTGATGCCCCTACAGATTTAGATGCTAAAACATCAGGACAAATACTCGTTGGTGATGGATCGGATATAACATCAGTAGCTGTATCAGGAGACGCTACACTAGCAGCAAATGGAGCAGTTACTATAGCAGCAGATGCAGTAACAAACGCTAAACTAGCTAATATTACTCAAGGTAGTATTAAGGTTGGTGGCTCAGGTGATGCCCCTACAGATTTAGATGCTAAAACATCAGGACAAATACTCGTTGGTGATGGATCGGATATAACATCAGTAGCTGTATCAGGTGATGCTACACTTGCAGCAAATGGAGCTCTTACTATAGCAGATAATGCAATAGGAGCATCCGAACTAGATCAAGTATTTACAAGTGGTGGAGGATCAGCAGGTACATTTGGTACAACTACTTCTATCCCATCATTAACTATTGATGCACAAGGTCGTATTACATCAGCTTCTTTAAAAGCTATATCAACTTCATTTGAAATTGCAGGTGATAGTGGAACAGCTAATAACATAGATGGTGGTGAAACACTTACTATTAACGGAGACAATTCAATTACTTCTGTAGTATCAGCTAATACAATAACACTTAGTATAGCTAACGGAGTAGTATCTGGATCGTCTATTGCTAAAACAGCTCAAGGTACAGCAGCGTTAACAACTAACGGAGTAGCTGCAACGGCAGTAGGTTTAGGGACAGCAACAGCAGATAAACCTCAATTCGCTGGTGTAACTTTAACAGCTGCATCACAAGGAACAGATTTAACACTTTCTGGTAACTTAGTAGTAAATGGTGATACAACAACTATCAATACTGCTAACTTGAATGTAGAAGATTCATTTATCTTACTTAATTCAGGATCATCTTCAGGAGCTGATACAGGATTTGTATTCGCATCTGGATCAAGTGGAAACTCAGGAGCAGCATTCTTCTTTGATTCAACATCAAATAGACTTTCTTATGCTAAGTCAGCAGCATGGAATGCTACAGCAGTAACTCCATCAGCTTATGCTTCTTTAGTTATTGACTCAGGCGCAGGACAATCAGCAGCAGATCCGTTAACAGCTAAGAGAGGAAATATACAAGTAGACGGTAGTAATGATATTTTCATTTACGTTTAATAGGTAACAAGCTAAATTAATCGAGAATATAGTATAAGGGGTCTTAACTGGCCCCAAATACTTACTCAAAATAAAATTAAGATATAAACCATGGCCTGGAAAAAGATAATAGTAAGCGGCTCCTCTGCAGAATTAGGCGCTTTAACAACCACAGGACACATTACCAGTTCAGCAAACATAAAGGGAGCTAACTTTATAGGTAATGGTGATTCTTTAACATTTGCATCAAAGACAGTAGTCTCACAGTCAGCACAAATTGACATCCACAATACTACCGGATACGAAGCAAATGAAAATATAGACCACACATCAGTAACAGTAACTGCAGGTACAGGATTAACTGGAGGTGGAACAATAGCAGCAACTAGAACATTAAATGTAGAATCTGCAAACAATGGTATTGTTGCAAATGCTGATAATATTGAATTAGCAACTGCTTCTTCAACATTTACAGGAGGTGTAACAGCAGTTAACCATGCAGCAAATATAATATCTGGTGCAGCACAAATTTCAGCATTAGGCTTTCTTGATGGAGCTGGAGACGGAATTATGTCTGGATCTGCTCAAGTAGTAGCAAGCCTACTTAATCAAGCAACAAACTTCGGTAATAAACCCGTATCAGCTTCTGCTTTTAAAGGAGACGGTTCAGGGTTAACTGGCTTAACTGTTGCTCAATCAGCTACTGTGATAACTGACTTTACAAGTCAAACATCAGTTGCCACTACTCACAACTTCGGTACGAAGAATGTAATGGCTACAGTATACGATAATAACGATGCACAAATCATACCTGCTTCTGTTGTAACTACTAATGATAATGTTGTAACAGTAACTTTTGATTCAAGTACAACTGGTAGAGTAATTATAGGAAAAGGTGGACATGTAGTATCAGGATCAATTCCTTATGCTAACTTAATAGCCGTTCCTGCTAATATTATATCTTCTTCAGCTCAAACTAAGACGTTTTTGCCAGCAGGTGTAGTATCATCATCCATCCAACTACCTTCAGGTATTGTATCATCTTCAACTCAACTGCCAAGTGGAATTCTTTCCTCTTCAGCACAAGTTCAAGCAATTGGTACCTTTGTTTCCTCATCCGTTCTCACTTCACCTTCACAGGGTGTTATCAGAGTAGTTTCTAACGGAGTAACAACTAATGCTAATACTGGATTACAAGCAGCAGACGGACCATCATTCGCTGGTTTAACCTTAACAGGAGCAGCAGCAGGTACAAGTTTAACCTTATCAGGAGATTTAGTAGTAAATGGGGATACAACAACAGTAAACTCTACTAACCTACTAGTAAAGGATAAATACATATTACTTTCCTCAGGATCAACATCAGCTGGACCAGGTGGTCTTGTAATAGATGAAGGTTCAAGAAAAGGACATGCATTTGTTTATAATAACTCTTCAGTAAGATTTGGATTTACAAGTTCATTAGCACACAATGCAACATCAGCTACACCAGATGCTTTCGCTTCTGCAGTAGTAGATTTAGATGCAGGACATACAGATGTCCCTCAATATCAGAAAAACGGAAACATTAAAACCGATAGCGGTGTAATATGGATATATTCATAAAATTTCTTACTAGAATGGGTCTTATAACTAATGGTAAACGAATAATAAAAGAGAGAACTGCTCCAAAAGGAGCAGAACTCAAATCGGATAACAAGGTTGTGGCAGAGCAACTAGCTAAAGCTTCGAAAGATATAGGTAAAGATCATCTCACTGCAGATGAAATAGATTTTTGTCTAGTTAAACTCCGAGAAGCTACTTATAGTGGTCATGAATTTGAAACTTTTTATAAAGTCTTTGTAAAGTTAACCAAATTAAAATAATTAAAGGCCTTCGGGCCTTTTTTTTATTTAAAGTTGTTAAATTAAAGATATTTTCGTAATATTTATATTAAAGCTAATTATCGGCCTCGAAAGAGGAAGTGGGCTCATTGAGTAACCAACCATAATAATAAGTAAAATGCCTAATTGGAAAAAACTAATAGTTAGTGGATCAGACGCTAACTTATCTACATTAACGATTACAAATAATGGATCAACAGACGATTCATTATTACTTACAGCTACAGAAGATTCTTCAACAGCAGCACCAGTAGCTACATTCAAAAGAAATTCAAGTTCACCAGGAGATGCAGATTACCTTGGACAATTAAAGTTCAAAGGAGAAAATGATGCTGACCAAGAAGTAGTTTATGCTAAGATAACAGCAAAGATACAAGATGCTTCAGATGGTTCAGAAGATGGACTTATAGAATTTGCAAATAAAAAAGCAGGTTCAAACAATATAACGGCTAGATTAAGGTCGGACAAATTACAATTACTTAACGGAACAGAGTTAGAAGTAGATGGTCAAGTATCAGCGTCTTCTTTTATAGGAGACGGTTCTGGATTAACAGGTATTACCGTAGCTGAAACTGCTACAGTATCACAGACATTCTCAAACCAAACATCAGTAACAGTAGACCATAACTTCAATACAAGGAATGTTATTATACAAACCTTTGATGATAACAATGCACAGGTAATCCCTGCATCTGTCACATTAACTTCTGTTACTAGAGCAACCATAACATTCGACTCTTCTACATCCGGTACAGTAGTGGTGGCAAAAGGCGGTCATATAGTATCCGGTTCAACACAAGCATACAGACAAAGTATTACAGGTGCTTCCTCTTATGCAGTCACACATAGCTTATCAGAAGATTATCCTATAGTTCAAGTATATAGTAGTAGTAGAGCACAAGTTATACCGTCAGAAATAACAACAACATCAGCAAATGCATTAGATATTACTTTTACTTCTACGTTTAGCGGTACTGTTGTAGTAAAAAAGTGATAGTTATAGAAGAAAAAATAGGTAAAAATTAATAAGTAAAAATAGTGTTATCTGAAAATATTACATATTTATATTAAAGATAACTCTGACCAAAAACAATATTAAAAATGAGAATAGATAATCCACAAGTATCCAAACTCGAATTCCAACCAGGAGCAGTAGTTGCTGATTCGAATTTTACTGGATCATTCACAGGTTCCTTTGTAGGAGATGCAACCGGAGCTTCCTACACAGCACCAGTTCTATCATCTGCAGCACAAGGACAAGCAAGACTTACAGCTAATGGTACCGCAGCAGCAATAGTAGATTTAGGTCTCCAAGCTGCAGACGCCGTAACATTCGCTACAGTTAATACCGGACAAGGTGCTAACGAATTGTATGCAATGAACCAAGCTGTACAGACAACTAACGCAGTAACATTCGCTTCAGTTAATACAGGTCAGGGAGTAAACGAACTGTATGCAATGAACCAAGATGTGAAAACAACTGATGCTGTAACATTCGCTACAGTTAACACTGGTCAAGGGGCAAACGAATTGTATGACATGAATCAAAATGTTAAATCTGACTCTTCAGTAACATTTGATGCATTGACAGTTACTAACGATACTATCATAAACGGAGACTTAACAGTTAACGGTACTACAGTATCTATAAACGCTACAAACTTAAATGTAGAAGATAAACTTATTGCAGTAGCTTCTGGGTCAGCAGATTCTGCAGCAGCTGATGGAGCAGGATTATTTGTATCAGGAGCAGCAGCTTCTCTTACTTACACTCACTCAGGTACCAAATGGAATTTGAATAAAGCCCTAGATATGGGATCTAATTCAATTTCTACTACTGGAGAAGTAGCAGTAGGAGCCAACGGTATTCGAATTAACGGAACTTTAGTAACTTCAACAGGAGCTAACCTTAACTTAGTAAACGGTGTAACAGGAACCTTAGTAACAGAGGCAGGAGAACAGACACTTACTAATAAAACTATAGCAGCATCACAAGTAACAGAAATCTCAGGCTTAACAGCAGTAGAAGGAGCTCAATTAGAAAATATTGGTTCAACTACAATATCAGCTACACAATGGGGCTACTTAGGAGCAACATCAGCATTTGGAGCAACTTTAATAGACGATGCAGATGCAGCATCAGTTAGAACTACAATAGGGTTAGGTAATGTAGATAATACATCAGATAGTGCTAAAAATGCAGCAACTGT
>TARA_R110000796_G_scaffold26162_1_pt1 | contig 20564 bp, 20 predicted proteins | sample TARA_R110000796 | Tara Oceans TARA_R110000796 (sample SAMEA4397815) | marine metagenome | biome: Polar Biome; feature: [SRF] surface water layer (ENVO:00010504); material: water (ENVO:00002006), including particulate matter (ENVO:01000060) such as... | depth 5 m
ACTGCTGATGAGGTCACAGGTCAAGATGATGATGGCGAAGATATCATTGAGTCAGTCACACGGATTGTTCCTGTTACACCAGATCACACAGCAGAAGGATTTATTGCCTACGCCAGCTTAACAGAAGCAAATGCTTTAGATTGGGTTAAGGCTGATGGAGAAGGTGACAGAACAGAAGCACTTATAACAACCAACATCACTAATAAAATAGCAGCTACAGAAATTTCAACAGGAATACCTTGGTAATAACTTAACTTAGACAGGAGACTAAAATGGCTGACAAAAAAAATAAAACCTCAGTTACTATAGACGATAAAAAATACTTCTTAGAAGACATGAGTGAAAAGGGACAAAGACTCTTTCAACACGCAACTGACTTAGATAGAAAAATTAATAATTTAGTATTTCAAGTAGAGCAAATGCAACTAGGAAGAGAGAATGTTATGTCTAAACTTTTAGAAGAAGTAGATTTAAAAGAAGACGAATAACATACTATTAATAATAAGGACGTAAAGTAGTGGCTAAAAGACCAACTATATCTTCTATCACAACAGGTTATTCATCTACAACACTTTTGAATAATAACTTCGAAGCTTTAAGAAATGCTTTTGATAATACTCTGTCGTTAGATGGTAGCACTCCTAATTCTTTGTCATCCGATTTAGATGTAAATTCAAATGATATTACAAATGCTAAATCTATAACTACAACTGAATTAATCTTAGGTGGAACTAAAGTTGTAAGTTTAGCTAGTACTTTAACTTTTATTGGACAGTGGCAAAACGGCACCAGTTACTATGTAAATAATATAGTTACAGTTCTTGGAAATGTTTATATTTGTCTTATAGATAATACAGGAGGGTTTTTTCCTACAGATTTATCAGCAGGAAAATGGGCTTTATTTGCATCAAAAGGTGACTCAGGCTCAGGCTCAGGTGATCTAGTGTCTTCTAACAATTTATCTGACTTAGCAAGTGCAGCAACAGCTTTAGGTAACTTAGGTTTATCTGCAACAGCAGCAGAAATAAATTATACAACAGATGTTACTTCTAACATTCAGGCTCAAATAAACGCCAAGCAAGCATCAAATGATATCCTCACTGATATAGCTGGGCTTACCCAAGCAACAAATAAGGTTCCATATTTTAGCTCTGGAACAGCCGCAGCCTTGTTAGACTTTAAAGACGAAGACAACATGGCTTCAAACTCAGCAACGGCTGTACCTAGTCAGCAATCAGTTAAGGCTTATGTTGACAACTCAATCAGTAAGTTTGAGAGTTCTGCTGCTAGTTTTTCTAATGGTACACTTTACACTCATGCTCACTCTTTAGGATCTACACCCTCCTTTGTAACTTTTGATATTGTATGTACCTCAACAGACAGAGGATACTCAGTTGGAGATATTGTAGAGTTTGCAAGTGGGAGTGCTGATCCATCAGGTGGTAACGAAGGCATAGGTGTGCGTAAAGATTCTACATATGTTTACATTCGAATAGGATCTAATGGTATTCCAGAGCAAGTAAATCAGAATGATGGTGGTGGTGGTGTCATTGATAGCTCTAAGTGGAACCTCATCGTTAAAGCATTTTTAATAAGTTAATTAATGGCAACTTTAGAACACATTAAAACAGCAGCGGAAAGTGACTTAGTTACCTTTATTAGATTAATTGCTCCTGAGCAAATGTTAGGTCAGTGTCACGAAGATGTCTGTAATTGGTGGATAAAATCAGAAGCTAAAACTCACCAACTTATTTTATTTCCCAGGGATCATGGTAAGTCTCGATTAGTAGCTTTTCGTGCAGCCTGGGAGTTAACTAAAGATCCTACACTTAGGATACTATATATATCAGCTACAGCTAATTTAGCTGAAAAACAATTAGGATTTATAAAGGGTATCATTACTTCTGATATTTACCGACGATATTGGCCTGAACATGTTAACTATGATGAAGGCAAAAGAACACGTTGGACTAACTCAGAGATTATGTTAGATCACCCATTAAGGAAAAAAGAAAATGTTAGAGACCCTTCTATCTTTACCGGTGGCCTTACTACGTCGCTTACGGGGCTTCATTGTGACATTGCTGTCTTGGATGATGTCGTTGTGTACGAGAATGCTTACACTGGTGAAGGCCGTAATAAAGTCAAAAGTCAGTATTCCCTTCTCTCGTCTATTGAAGGGGCTGAGGCAAAAGAATGGGTCGTAGGAACTAGGTATCATCCGTCAGATCTTTACAATGATCTTCTTCAAATGACAGAAGACATATACACGAAAGACGGGGATAAGATAGGTGAGGAAAACATTTACGAAGTATTTGAAAGACCAGTAGAAGATCGAGGTGATGGAACAGGTCAATTCTTATGGCCTCGCCAACAACGTAAAGATGGTAAGTGGTTTGGTTTTGATATGAAGATTCTAGCAAAAAAAAGAGGACAGTATTTAGACAAAGGACAATTTAGAGCACAGTACTATAGTGACCCTACTGACCCAGATAATGTTCCTGTAAGTTCAGATAAGTTTCAATACTTCGAAAGAAAGTACATACGTGAAGACAATGGCTACTGGTTTTACAAAGAAAAAAAATTAAATGTATTTGGGGCTGTTGACTTTGCATTTAGTCTAAATAAAAAAGCCGACTATACAGCTATCGTTATAATAGGAGTAGACTCAGATAATAGTATATATGTCTTAGATATAGATAGGTTTAGAACTGATCGTATATCTGAATACTTTGAGCATATCTTACATTTGTCTAATAAGTGGTCCTTTAGAAAACTAAGGGCTGAAACAACAGTAGCACAAATGGCTATCGTTAAACAATTAAAAGAGTTAATTAAACAACATGGACTATCTATTAGCATCAATGAGTACAGGCCAAATAAAAACCAGGGTAATAAACAAGAACGTATATCGTCTATCCTTGAACCAAGGTATGACAACATGAGTATATGGCACTACCGTGGGGGTAATATTCAAATCCTAGAAGAAGAACTGTCATCCCGTAACCCTGCTCACGATGATGTAATTGATGCTTTAGCTTCAGTTGTAGACATGGCAGTCAAACCTGCTCGTAGTATTCGACGTTACAATAGTAATGTAGTGCAATTTAATAAAAAATTTGGAGGAGTATCCTTCTAATGGCTGGAACAACTATTGATATAGACAAGCTTATTGAACCCCATGCTTTAGCTTCTGAGATTACAGAGAGATGGACTAATTGGAACAATGCTCGTCAAAGCAAAATTGAAGAATGGAAAGAACTTCGTAACTATCTGTATGCAACAGATACTCGAACAACTTCAAATAGTAAACTACCTTGGACTAATAGCACCACCACACCTAAGTTAACACAAATTGCCGATAACTTACATGCTAATTATTTTTCAACTCTCTTTCCCCAGAAACAATGGTTTCGTTTTGAAGCTTATGATAAAGACTCAAATACTAAAGCTAAACGAGATGCTATTCAATCTTATATGAATAACAAAATTAGACAGTCTGACTTTGAAAATACTGTCAGTCGTTTAATAAGTGACTTCATTCAGTATGGCAATTGTTTTGCAACAGTAGACTTTTCAAGAGACTACACTAAGTATGAAGACGGAGAAATTTCTGTAAACTATGTTGGTCCTAAAGTAGTTAGAATAAGTCCGTTTGATATTTGTTTTAATCCTATGGCTCCAACTTTTGAAGACAGTCCTAAGATTGTACGTACAGTTATGACTCTAGGGGAAGTCTCTCGTAAAATAGAAGAGACTGTAGATAATAGCTATATGAAAGAATTGCTGAAGAAAATGATGCACAATAGGTCATCTACTTCGGGGTCAGATATAGATATAAGTAAGTCACAAGCTTTTATTGCGGATGGTTTTTCAACTTTAAATGAATACTATGAGTCAAACTACGTAGAGATACTTACATTCTATGGTGATATCTACGACAGTGAAAAAGAAACTTTTCATAAAAACCGTACTATATCTGTAGTAGACCGATCATATGTTTTGTTAAATGAACAAAATCCTAACTGGTTAGGCAAGGCTCCTATCTTCCATGCAGGATGGAGAGAACGCCCTGATAACCTATATGCAATGGGGCCCTTAGATAACCTTGTAGGTATGCAGTATCGTATCGATCATTTAGAAAATCTTAAAGCTGATGTCTTTGATCAAATAGCCTACCCTATTATTAAAATAAGAGGAGATGTAGAAGACTTTGATTTTGCTCCTGCTGCCCGTATCTACATGGGTGAAGAAGGTGACGTAAGTTATTTAGCACCTGATGCTACAGCACTTAACGCTGACTTCCAGATTCAAAACCTAGAGAATAAAATGGAGATGTTAGCTGGTGCCCCTCGTGAAGCTATGGGTATTCGTACCGCAGGAGAAAAAACAGCTTTTGAAGTACAGCAACTTATGACAGCAGCAGGTAGAATCTTCCAACATAAAACGGCACACTTTGAAAGAACATTCTTAGAGCCAATTTTAAATTCTATGCTTGAAGCTGCACGTAGAAACATGGACTATGCAGATACTATTCGTGTACTAAATGATGACACAGGTTTATATTTCTTTGAGCAAATCACTAAGGAAGACATTAAAGCCAACGGAAGAATTGTACCTATTGGTGCTAGACATTTTGCAGAAAGAGCACAAAGAGTTCAAAACCTTACTCAACTATATCAGTTAAAGTTAGCTGACCCAACTATGGCAGCACACTTGTCAGGTAAAGAGTTTGCTCGTTTAATGGCAGATGAGTTAGGTGAACCAGCTCTCTTTGGTGAGAATATAACTGTAGTCGAACAGGTTCAAACACAAAAGGTAGCAACTGAAGCTCAAGTACAGTTCGAGGAAGAACAGCAAATTGCGATAGAAAAAGGAATTTAATATGCCTATTAAAGAAACTCGGGATAAAAAAGTAAACCGTAATCGTAATACTTATAAAGAAACTCAACCTACTCGTAATAAAATTAATCAACTTGGGCCAGAAACAAGATATACTCATTCAGATTGGAACGTAGGTTTTTTTAGATCTGAACAAAAGTTCTACACTTTAAAAAAAGCTAAAGCCGCAGGTTTAGTTACTGAAAAATATAAAAAAGAATATAATAAAAAACTAAAACGAGCAAAAAATAAACCTGAAATGTTTGATCCTCTAGGTGTTACATTGAGGCAAATTAAAAGCAAGTTAAAAAGAACAAATTGGAAAATTGCAAAATAAGTAATTTAAAATTTTTAGTTCGAAGAAGAACAGCAAATTGCAATAGAAAAAGGAATTTAATGTGCCTTATAAAAAAGGAAAAGTTAAAGAGTACAAAAATAAAACTAAGAAGATCAAGGCTAAGAAAAAGAAAAAATGAAAACTTCCTGGTTTAAAGAATGTAAGACGAAAGAAGATAAAGATAAAGTTCGTCAAACGGTCATTGCTAATCGAGCAAGTCTTGACCGTCTCAAAGAAATCCTAGAGCCTTTGCTCAAGGAAACTCCATCTTCAGCTGACTATGACAGTCCTTCTTGGGCTTATAAGCAAGCTGACAGAATAGGGTATAACCGAGCACTTAACCAAGTGTTTGACTTAATTAACTTAGATAAGGAATAACCCATGTCCATTTTTACTGAGACTGATTCTAACCAAGAAAAACCTCAGACAGAACAAGTAGAAACAACTGAAGAAACCCAAAATTCATTTGTAGATAAACTTGTGCAAGCCAAAGGAGAGAACTGGCGTAATCCTGAAACTCTAGCTAAGGGTAAATTGGAGGCTGACACCTACATATCCAAACTAGAAGATCAGAATAAGCAACTTCGTGAAGACTTAAGTAAGAACGATTATGCTGCTCAGGTACTCGACGCAATCAAAGACAAGGCCGCAGACACCAGCACTGCGAAAGACTTTGAGGCTGAAAAAAATACTGCTGGCGTTGAAGAGGAAGGCACACCACCTTCTCTAAACGAGGATAATCTGAAGAGCCTTGTAGAGAAAACCCTTCTTGAGAGGGAGACTAAAAAGTCATCCGAAGAAAATATCAAGACTGTTGAAAGAACACTTCGAGATAGATTTGGTGAAAAACTTAGTCAAGCTCTACAGGACAAAGCTAGTGAATTAGGTTTGTCTATGAATAAGATGGAGGAGTTAGCCTCTGAATCACCCAATGCTTTTTTAACTCTCTTCGGAGGCACCAAGCAAGAAAGTGGTATCAGTAATATGTTAAACAACTCTATTAATACAGAAGGGTTAAATTTGCAATCCTCGACAGAACGTAACTGGAATTACTATCAGAACCTTCGTCGGGAAAATCGTAACCTTTACTACACTCCTAAAGTGCAACAACAAATGATTCAAGACAAGTTGCAACTAGGTGAAAAGTTTGGTAATTAAATAGGAGAAAAACCAAATGTCTATGACAACTGGCAATACTTCTCTTTTAACTCGTACCGACGTATGGGGATCTGAGTTAAAAGAGATTTTACGTGACGAAATGCAAGCGCAACGTTACGTGAGGATGTTAGATGGCTTTCCAGATGGAAATACATTTCACATTCCTTCAATAGGTCAAGCACAAGTAGATAACTACAGTGAAGATTCTGCTGTAACTTATAGACCACTTGACACAGGTGAGTTCACATTTACTGTAGACAAGTATTTGTCCTCTGCAACTTATATGACTAAAAAAGCAGAGCAAGATACTTTCTATTCTAATGAACTTATGACTCGTTTTGTTCCTGAGCAAGAACGTTCAATTATGGAGCACTTTGAGTCTACAACTATGTCTTCTGCTGAGTCTGGTGTCACAGCTAACTCACAAGAAGATATCGACAGCATACATCACCGTATGTCTGGAGGAAACTCAGGTAAAATAGAACTGGCTGACTTTGCTTATGCTCGTTATGCTTTGAAAAAAGCTAATGTTCCTGATCAAATGATGGTAGCCGTCGTTGACCCATCTGTTGAGTTCACTATTAATACTTTAACTAACATTGTAGGTGTTTCTAATAACCCAATGTTTGAAGGCTTAGTACGTGATGGTATAGCAACAGGTATGCGTTTCGTAGCAAACGTATATGGTTTCGATGTATACTGTTCTAACTACTGTGCAACTGTAACAGACAGTGCTCTACCTGAAAGAGATGGTTCAACAACCAACAACTTCTCTTCTACAAATGGTAAAGCTAACTTGTTCTTTTCAGCAGCTCCAACGGTTAATCCGTTTGTTGGTGCTTGGAGACAGATGCCTCAAGTAGATTACGACTACAACAAAGACTTCCAAAGACACGAGTTTGTAACAACTGCTCGTTACGGTGTCAAGTTGTACCGTCCTGAAAACATGGTTGTTGTTGCAACCAATCCAAACGTATAGGGGGATAACTGATGTCTTACACTAACTCAGACGGTCTTCAAGTTTTGACTAACGGTGCGGCAGGTGTTGCTAAAGATGAAGGAACAAACGCCATATCCGCTGTTAAAACATTGACTGTAAAAATAGGTGATGCGACTGCTTTAGGCAGCTCTGCTGCAACACCTGACGATCATGATCCTTTTATTCCAGCAGGGTCATACATTAAAGCAGCTACTCTTAATGTAACAACAGCCTTTACTTCTGGCGGTTCAGCTACACTAGGTATAGGTGCTTATACTCAAGCAGGTGGAGCTATTGATGCCGATGGTATTGATGCAACTATTGCTTTAACAGCACTTAATGCTACAACAAAAGCTGTTGTGGGTGATGGTGCTCTTGTTGCTGGTGCAATTAATGTTGGTGCAGCCGATGCTTATATTAAAGCTAACTATGGTACAGCAGTCTTTACTGCTGGTGCAGCTACACTGGTAATCGAGTATATCGAACCATAAGTAAAACTTAAGGATGCCCCCGAAGGGGCATCTTTTCCCTTGACAAAAACTACAGATTAATATATAATAACTTTAACCTTGGCAGGTGCTTTAGGAGTTTCTAATGGCTAACGTAAACCACTCTACCCTCACAGACCCATACTTGCATGAACCTAAAGGGGCTTATGCAGCAGCAGCAAATAAAGTTTATGTGTCTGATGGATCTAATTCAGGAGCCTGGACAGCTTTAGGGTTAGTAATTTCAGGAACTATAGAAGACATAGGAACAGCATCTACTGTTCACGTTCCTATTCCTTTTGCAGGTACAATAAGTAAAATTGTCACAGTTCTTGAAGCAGCTATAACAGGGGCAAACGCAATTGTAACAGTTAAAAATTCTTCAGCAGCTTCAATGGGAACTTTAACAATCACTCAAGCAAGTTCAGCAGCAGGTGATGTTGATACTTTAAGTCCATCCTCTAATAATACAGTAACAGCAAATAGCTTTATAACTGTTGCAACTGATGGTGGCCCAAACAATGCAATAAAACTTCGTTTTGTAGTCACGTTGGATCGTTCATAATGAGAACTACTCTCTTAAAAATTGTGCAGTCTATTCTTAATGACATGGACTCAGAAGCTGTAAATTCTATAAGTGATACTATAGAAGCACAGCAAATAGGATCTATAGTAGAAGACACTTATTACAATATGATTTCTGCTCGTGAGATACCTGAGCATAATAAACTTATGACACTCACAGCTTTAAGTAATACAGCCCGCCCTACTCACTTTAGTTATCCTACAAATACAAAAAATATAGAACGTATAGAATATAATATAGGGACTGTAGCAGCTAAAGACTTTCGTACTATAGACTTTGTAGAACCTACAACTTTTTTAGATAGGATGGATGAAGAAGCTCTTTTAGTTTCAACTATAGATGGAAGCATTAGTATCTTTGTTTCATCAGACGTCCCTCCCTCTTACTATACTTCATTTGATGATGAATACTTAATAATGAATAGTTATGACTCAGCTGTAGAGACTACTTTACAGTCATCTAAAGTACGAGCTGTAGGCTCCACCTACCCAACCTTTAGTCAAACTGATTCTTTTGAACCAGACCTTGACAATACTCTTTTACCTCTCCTACTAGCTGAGGCTAAGTCGGCTTGCTTTTCTTTGTTTAAGGGTGGGTCAGATCCTAAAGTTGAACAAGCAGCTAGACGTTTAAAGTCCTACGTTCAAAATGACCAGTACAAAAGTAAAAGAACTAACATAAGAAACAGCTACGGAAGAAATTAATGATTGAATTTATTGAAGATGCACCTAACCAGAAGTGCATTTGTAAGACAGATAAAATGTTATCTGATATTATTATAAACAAACAACCAGGAAATTATCAGTTTTTTATTATAAAATTTGAGCAAGGCTTAGTGCCTCAAGAATTAGCTGGAAGATACTCTAGTATTAAAAAGGCTCAAATTGCTGTTGAAAACTACTTAAAAAACAAAAGCAAATCTAATGCTGTTCTTCGCAAAGAGTACAGTAAAGACTTTGAAATACGTAAAAAGGTAAGAGATGCCTCAGAGCCTGAATCAAAAAGCAGTTAATAACTTTGTCAAAGGCCTCATAACTGAGGCTTCAGAACTTACTTTTCCTGAAGGTGCTTCAGTAGATGAGTCTAACTGTGATCTCCGTAGAGATGGAACACGTAGAAGAAGATTAGGTATTGCTGTAGAAAGCAGTAATGTTTTATCTTCTTTTGAAGTAAATGATCCAGACTTTATTATAACAGGTGAGTGGTCAAATGTTAACGGAATAGCTGATCAAGAGTTTTTAGTTGTGCAAATAGCCTCAACTCTTTACTTTTATAATAAAGCAGATTTACCTCACTCAGGTCAAATAGAAGCCAATTCTGTAGATTTAATACCTCACCAACATGCAGGTTCTATTGGTGCAGCTAATGCTAAGTGCCAGTTTACCTCAGTAAAAGGAAATCTTGTTGTTTCGTCAACAGCTATTAATACAATTGTTATTCAGTATTCTAGTGGCACTTTTACTTCGACAGCTATATCTTTTAAAACTAGAGACTTTGAATACTTAGGTGATACAGAAGATTACTTAGTAGAAGGTGCTAGTAGTTTATCTGGGGCTGCTCTTGATAAACGTGTATACGATAGTTTAAACTCTGGATGGGCTGACCTTAACAACGGACGAACAGGGTCTTCTCTAACTTACTATAGAACACAAGCCTCTAATGCTTATCCAGCTTTAACACATCCTTGGTTCTCAGGTAAAGATTCTTCTGAATTATTTGATGTAGCTGAGTGGAAAAAGATAGGAGCTGGTACTTCTCTCTCAGGTTTAGGCCGTCATCTCCTAGACTTCTTTAGCAAAGACAGATCAACAGCTATCTCAGGTTCAGGTTTTTCAGTTACCACTATAGACACAGAAACAGAGTCTACTCGTTTTAGATGTGTTGAATCTTTTTCTGGTAGAGTATTTTATGCAGGACTAGTTAGTGCTAAACACTCAGGTACTATTTTATTTTCTAAACTAATTGAAACTATAGATGACTTAGGAAAATGTCATCAAGTTAATGATCCTACCTCTGAATATATTTCTGATATTTTAGCTACAGATGGTGGCGAAATTATAATACCTGATGCTTATAAAATTCAAAAGTTATATGCATACCAAAATTCTTTATTTATTTTTGCTGAAAATGGTGTTTGGCAAATCACAGGTGTAGACGGAGTTTTTAAAGCTGATGCTTTTGCTATTAATCGTATAACACGAACAGGTATTCTAACTCCTCAGACTTTTATTGAAGCAGAAGGAACCCCTTTCTGGTGGTCAAAAGTTGGGGTACATACTCTGTCCACAGATCCTGTCTCAGGACAAGGACAAGAACAAAACTTAACAGTACCCACTGTTCAAACACTTTGGGATAACATAGATCCTAACGTTAAACTTAAAGTTAAAGCTGTTTATGACAGTATTAATAAACGTATTTATTGGGCTTACCCAAACAAAGATGAAACTATAGAGTCTAAATTAAATAATTTTTTAATACTTGACATACCTTTACAAGCTTTCTTTACTTGGAAAGCATCCGATCAATCTTCAAGTACCTCTTGTGTTATAGGTATGGCCTTTTATACAGGCTTTGGTGCATCTGAGCTTGAGTTAGATGTCCTGTCTGCAAGTGGTGCCAATGATGTTTTTACTGCTGTAGAAGGTGCAGATGTAAACGCAGGAAGTTTTGTAACAAGCACTGTCTATATAATTAAAACTGTAGGTAATACAGACTTTACAGCTATAGGTGCATCTGAAAATACTGTAGGTGTTTTGTTTACAGCAACAGGGGCTGGTTCAGGAACTGGTGTAGCTATAGTAGCTACAAATGTAAATGATGTTATATCAACACAAGTGTCTACATTTACCAGTGGTGATCCAGCAATTGTCCTGCTTATAAGAGATGGCTCTACAAACAAACTGACTATGGGTTCTTTCTCGTCTAAGTTTTTTCTTGACTGGAGTGATACTGACTACTCTTCTTTTGCTGTCACAGGCTATGACTTTATGGGGGACTTAACACGTAAGAAAAATGCACCTTACATTGTCACATACGCAAGACTAACAGAAGAAGGTTTTACAGGTAATTCCACGGAGGGATATGAAGCAATACGCCCATCCTCTTTAAAAGTTTCTTTAGCTTGGGACTTTAAAGAAACCTTTAGTACACCTGAAGAAGCTTACAGATTAAAGTATACTGTAGTTCCTGACTCTAGTGACTTAACTAAGTATGACTACCCAGAGGATGTTATTACAAGTAGACTAAAAGCTAGAGGACACGGACGTTCTATGAGAATTAAATATGAGAGTACCCAAGGTAAAGACTTTATTTTACTAGGTTGGGGTTTAATTACAGGAATTAACCCAAGAATATAATGACAACAATTATTAGACCAATGAAGGAAGAAGACATCTTTGATGTTTTAGTTTTAGCCAGAGAGTTCTCTAAAGAAGCACCTGAAACACATAAGTGGGATAAAGACAAAACTAATAACTTTTTGTATTCAGCTTTAGCTGCACCTAACATGGAAGTTTTTGTTATAGATTCAAACAAAGAAATAACTGGTTTTATTGTAGGAATAATTACAGAAATGTTTGCGTCAAACAAAGTTATAGCAAGTGAACTAGCTTGGTTTGTAACTAGAGAAGCAAGGGGAACCCCCTCCTCTATAAAACTTATCAAAACTTTTGAGAAGTGGGCTAAACAAAATGGTTCTAATTATTGTGTTGTAGCTGATATAAAAGGTATTACAGATTTAAAAAGACTTTACACTAGGATGGGCTACAAGTCCACCGAGACATCATACATAAAAGGATTATAGTATGGCCTTAACAACATTCGGAGCTATTTTAGCCGCAACAACTGTAGGAGGTACAGCATACTCAATATCTCAAGGTTCTCAAGCTGCCGGTGCTTCGAGAGAAGCAGCACGAACACAACAGAATATGCAAAGAGTTCAGGCTAATCGTCAAAGGCGTAGTTCTATCAGACAAGCCATGAGAGCCAGAGCTGAAATGCAAGTACAAACGCAAGGTATGGGTGTCTCAGGAGGCTCAGGGGTAACAGGAGCTTTAACTTCTGCCTCTTCTCAGTTTGGAGCTAACGTAGGTTTTAGTAATGTGATGTCAGGTTTAAGTCAACAGTACACAGGCTTAACAGCTAAAGCATCACAGCTAGAAACTCAAGCACAGTTTGGCCAGCTTGCAGCTGGTCTTGCGTTTAAAGCTTTACCTTATTTTACTAAAGAAAAATAATGGATAATAATTAATGGACCAATTTCCAACACTAGAGAGTAAACTATTTAACTCTAAAGTTTTATACCAGGAGTTAGACGAGGCTGTTTATGAAGAACAGTACAATCCAACCTCTGAAGTAGAACAAACTAAAGTTCAAGAGTTATCTATAGCTACTGGTGCTCCTCTAAATGATGTTCAATCAGATCGAGCAATAGGTGGAAGAAACTTTGAGGCTGTAGCTAAAACTGATAGTACTAACTTTGATTACCAAACAACCGTAGATCAAGGATACGAAGAAGGGTTGTCACCTGAAAAATTAGCTGAGGTTATAGAAGAACGTAAAGCTAAGGGTGACGATATGACCCTTCGTGATTACATGTTACTACAAAATTTAATGTTGGCTGATACTGGCATTAATCCTTATGCCACCAGAACTATGACAAACATGGAGACATGGAATCGTCTTATGCAAAAAGCTCTGGAAGAAAATGATCAGTCAGGTTTTTCTAAAACAATGACTTTTTTAGATGTTAATATTCTAAGAGAGATTACAATAGGTGCTTTTGAAAATATAACATTCAGATCTAATCGTGAAGGTAAAGACATAAGAGAAGCTTTTAATGGTTTAACACCTGGTGAGTTTGAGGAATGGGCTAAAGAGTATATAGAAGAACGTAAAGCTGAGGGTATATTTTCTGAGGACAGCATTTGGAATTTATATAAATCAGCCAATGATGCAACTTACTTAGGTGACGATCCTTTTGCTGGTGTAAACTTTTTATTCGGTGCTGTAGATATTGCAACACTAGGACTTCCTGCTGTAACTAAATTAAAATCTTTGGCTAAGGCAAGAAAACCTATAGATGCTGTTGCAATTATAAAGGGTGAAGTTAAAGCTGGAAAAGATTTAGCTAAAATAGTTGATGATACAGAAATTATAACAGACCAAACAACGGCTGGTCGTGCTTTACCTGAAGAACTAGATCCTACTCCTAGTCCTTCTTCACGTCCAGCAGGTCCAACACTTAGAGATGGTACAAGAAAAACAATCCTTACAGAAAAACTAGAGGAGATGAATCGTAGAGGTTCCTTTGGGGAGTACGTTCCTCGCCCTACTCTTGAAGCTATGGCAACAGAAATAGCTGTAAAAATAGCTAGGAAAACTAATGATGTGGTTGTTAATACTCGTCGTGTTATAGATGAAGGATCAGAGGATTATAAAGTTGTTGTTCGTCTAGGTAAAAATAAAACAGGTGCCCCTTTTCGTCGTAAGATGGACGCAGAAGAAATAGCCAAGAAAGACCCAAGTCTTAAAGTTGTTAAAAGAGAAGATGGAAAACAAGGTTGGTTTATAGAGACAGAAGAACGTGTTAATGTCTTAGGTTTACCTGAAGCTGACGATGTATACAACAAAGGTAATTTTGTATCAGATGCAATAAATAAAATGTTTGGTGCTTCTTCTGTACGCTTAGGTGACAAAATAGGGGGAAAGTTTCTACAAGCTGAAGCTGGTCAAGCTCTTATAGGTGACTTAATTAAGCCTTACGAAAAGATAATTCGTAAAGTTAAAGGCAAAGAGTTAGAAAATCTATCTGACTTTATGATACAACTTCGGGATGGTGATCTATCCCATATGAGAAAAGCTCCTGACAAGGAATCTTTTCAAAGTCTTTATAAGACTATGTATGGAACTAAACCTAACAAAGCTACCGTAGAGGCATACGAGGCTCTTCAAGACATTAGTGACACAACTTGGCAGATTAAATCTTCCGAAAGATTAAAAAGAGTTGTAGCTGAAGGTGGTGTCTATGCTGAACTAGGGGATTTATTTGGTGATATAGCCTACCTTGTAAGCAAAGCCCCCGATACTGAACTTGTACTAGACTTAGCTACAATGCGTAGTGTTCCTAGTAGTAGTCTAAAAGGCGATAACCTTGTATTTAAAATTCCTAATACGTACCTTGACCACCTTTACGTTATTAATCCAAAGTCAACTCGTGTTTTAGAACGTGTTGATGTTATGCCTTACAATGTAGGAGGCCCTCGTACTAACTCTGAGTTTCGTTGGTTTATAGGAGCATTAAGAGGACAAACATTAGCTTCAGGTAATACAATTAACACAGGATTTAAAACTTTAATGGGCTCGTTTGGTAAAGACCAAGCAACTAGAGCTGTCACTGAATTAAATATAATAACTCGTAAAGTAAAAGAACTGTTAGGTAAAAATGCAATTGATGATATCGAAAGTCTTACACTTAATAAAGCTGAGTATGACGAACTAGGGGATGTAATACGTCAAAATAACACATGGAATAAACATGTGACAGACCTAGAAGATTTACAAAGAATAGCAAGGGACTACGGCTTTAGATTTAGAGAAGACTTTGTAGCTAAAGCTCGTGACGAAAAGGTGTCAATTGTTGAAGCAGGAGAAGATGCTACACTAGTTGGTTCTAGCTTTGGTGAAGTAATTGGTACTCGTATAAATATGAAAAGAGGAGATAGTCCTTTAATAGAATTTGGGGGCAAAGAAGCTGTCAATGCCAACCCTCTTTCAGCTATAGCTGACCAGTTTGGTTCTGAAGCTTTTGGTTATGCTAACAGAGGGGCCACACAAAATGCCATCGTAGGTTGGGTTAAGTTAGCTGAACAAAACCCAGGCATCGTTACATTTCCTGCTGGTACTCCATCTAATGACTTTATGAAAATGTTTATGAATGCTCAAGTTACACGGACAGGAAAGTTTAATGATGTAGCAGCACAGTTAAGAGAGACACAAGATGTAATTAAAAGAAGATTAAACCAAAGTACTTGGATGAGTGACAAATGGGATAGCTTTACATCCTCAGCAACTGAAGCTGTCTTTGGTGTCACAGGTAAGAAGATAGACTTTACCAAAGCTGACCCAGGTTCTAAACTTTTAAAAGTTGGTTTTTATTCTAAGTTTGGATTTTTAAATCCTGATCAATTTATGCTTCAAGCTTTACATAGCCTTACTGTAGCAGCCATTTCTCCTAAAGAAGGAATTAAAGCTTTAGGTTTAGTTACACCTATGATGATAATAGCTAATCTTTCAGACTCTCCTTCCCGTTTATTAGCTATAAAAAGACTAGCTAAAATATCCCCTATCCCAGAAGATGACTTATTAAATCTTATAAAATATATAGATGAGAGTGGTCGTAATAGTATTGACACACAAATTATAGAACTTCAAGCTCCTCAAAAGTTTGGAGTTGCAAGTAATCTTTCAGGAAAAGCCTTAGAAAATGTAAACTCTTTAATGGATAGATTTACAATTTTCTTTAAAGAAGGTGAACGAGTCAGTAGGCTCACAGGTCTTGTAACAGCTTTTCTTGAGCACAGAGCTAAACGTCCAAGTATAAACCCTCTTTCTCCTGAAGGTAAACTATGGATAGCTAATCGTGAACAAGATTTAACTTTTCGTATGACAACAGGGTCACGTAGTTTTGTCCAGTCAGGTCCAATGAGAGTTCCTACTCAGTGGTTAACCTTTTCTTTTAGAGCATTAGAAAATATTGCTGTTGGTCGGAACTTTACAGCAGGTGAACGTCTACGTATGTTTGCTATTATGGGACCAATGTATGGCCTTACAGGTTTAGGTGTTGGTCACTTGTCAGGCTATGTCACTGAGAGCTTAGGTTATGACCCAAGTGATCCAGATACAGTTTATGCTTTTAACAATATTAAGTATGGTTTAATGGATCAACTCTTGTCATACATGGTAGGCACTGAAACAGCATATGCCCAAAGGGTAGCTCCTGTGGACCAAATAAAAGAAACATATAAAAAACTTTTTGAAGAAAGTCTCTTTACATCTATGTTTGGACCTTCAGGTGAAATATCAAAAGATATACTTGCGTCTAGTATAAATGGTGTTAAAGCTATGTTCGGACGCCCAACAATTGCAAGAGAAGATCTAAATTACGTTCTTCGTAACATTTCTACTGTTGATAAAGGTTTTAAAATAAAAGAACTTATTGAAACAGGAAACTATAGAAGCAGAACACGTAAGCTAGCTGTAGGAGGCTTAGGTCCTAGAGATGCAGCTGCTCAGTTTTTAGGGGCCATCCCTGCCCCTGTTCAAAACTACTATGACTATCGAGAAATGGTGTTTAAAGAAAATGATAAAGTTAAAAAGTTTAGAAAAAGACTTCAAGACAAAGCTAACTACGCAGTTAGGCTACTCACAACTGGAGATCAAAGTGATGTTGAAAAGGGAACTAAACTTTATGAGGAAATATCAGACGAGATTTGGGCGTCAAATCTTTCTAATACTTTAAAGATTAGTTTACAAAATAGTGTTGCTCGTGGTGAATCTATAGTAGATATTATAAAAAATGCTTTGAGACTAGGCTTAGACTATGAAGCACAAGTCTTACAACAACAAATGCAATAAGGAAAAGATATGGCGAGTTTTTCAATAGACATTGGTGACGCAGGTTCCTCCTATGAACAGGGTGTAGCAATGCCAAGTGCTACAGAAGGTAAAGCAATAGCTCAAGGCTTAAGTAATTTAAGTTCAAATATATTTGGTGCCTTAGATGATGTAGCTTTAGCTAGACGAAGAGGACAACCTACGGAGTCAGAAAATAAAAGACAAGCTTATTCTTCTTTTATTGAAGGTATAGATTCAGCTAAAGGAGTTAAAGGACCACAAGCTACAGTTATAGTTCACTCAGCTTTAGCTGAATACGAAAGACTTGGCTTTGAAGTAGGGGCAGCTGAGGCAGCAGCAGTTAAAAGACGTACAGGAATAAATATAGATTATCTTGCTTTTGATGTTAAACAAGAAGCTATGAATACATCTATGAAAAAACTTGCAGAAAACCCTGGGTACTTACAGTTAGCTAAAAGTACACTACGAGAACAACTAGGAAGACCTCCCACTGAACAAGAGGTAACAGAAGAAGCCTTATCAAATTTGTTACAAGTAGAAGCAGCCAGTGTTTTTCTAGCAACATCTAAAAGTATAAATAGACAAGAGTTTTTTGAAACTTATATTCCTAATGCAAATAAAGCTTTAGAAAATATAAGAGCCTTAACTGTACAAGGTCTTGGGATTGAATTAAAAGGGGGAAATATTAGCTCAGAATCAATAACAAAACTTCGCACTAAGTTTGATATGGTAAAAACAAATTTAACAAAGCCTCCTACGATAACTACTGAAGACTGGAGTTCTGTTCAATCTCAAATAGATACACTTGGTGATTTAGTTACAAGCCTTGAGTCATACGATCAGAGACAAATTGATAGAACAACTGCTGAAGTTTTAGAAGTCACATCTCTTGCGTTAATAAAAATGGCTAAAGGTATGGCTGAGACTGATCCTATTATTGCAAGGGCTTTATTGTCGGAGGATGCCTATTGGTCAGGGTATATAGACAAAAACTATCCGAAAGTAGTAGCAAGTTTAAGAGATTTAGAAATTGAAGACATTGTTTACACAGATCTACCTGTATTTCCAGAGGTATTAAACAGTAATAATTTACCTAATGAAAAAACAATTACAATTTCTGATCTACACAGTGAAGAAGAAATAGACTCGACATCAGAGATGAGTTTTTCAACTAGAAAAAATGCTATTAGTACTGCAATATTTCTTCAAGTTGATCTCGTAGATAAAGAATCTTTAAATAGACCAGAACATCGGGCTAACTTTTTTGCTGGAGTTGGAAAAATTACTAGTCTTATGTCTACTACACAAGAGCTTTTTTCTACTGAACAAATGAATAGACTATTTAATGACAAGCTATATGGAAAATTAAAACTTGTAAAAAATTTAGACCCTGAAGAACATAAGTTAGCTGTTGCAAGACTTAAAAATACTCTTCAATCTCAATTTAATGTATACAACAGTGCTGCTGCTGGATCATTGACAGACAGTTTCTTTAATATAACTGGGTTAGGTCAAGTCAAATATGATTTAGATAGACGTACTATGCAAGGTGCTTTTCGTATGGGTCCAGAAGCAAGAGACTTTGTAAAATCCTTTGCATCTAAACACTACAATAAAGATGTAACAGCTATGGTTGCTGACAGAGGCATGAGATTAAGTAGCTATGAACGTAGTCAAGTAGAAAATGCAGGTTTTAAATTTTCTGTGGTCTATAGAAAATATAAAGAAATACAAAGAATTGCTAATGGATCTAAGCTTTATATAAATAATATGAAAAAATTAGGAATGGATACAGAGGCTATTGAAAAAACAACAATAAAACCTGTGGAAATTACGAGTCAAGGTAAAGAAGAAATAACTAAAGAAACAGAAGAAAATATTATAAGTATTTCAAACGATGAAAAAGAATATAACAGTTTACCTAGTGGTTCTCTTTATACTGTGGGCAACGATGCTACTGTTAGAAGAAAAAAATAAAATGGCTAACCTTTGGGATAATGATGAAGTAGTGTCAGTGTTTAAAAAGGCAGTATCAGTATTTAAAAACTTTTGGGCCGATGATGAAGTTATATCTAGCCCTTCTGTTAAAACTTCTGCTGTGTCTGAAGCTCTTGTTTTAGAAGAAGAAGGAAGTTTTGTTGAGGCAATTCCTTTGTTTATGTCAACAATCCTAAAAAAAGAGGCAAGTGATTACGATACTTTATTTGGATCTGCTAACAAAAGGGAAACTCCATTCCAAGGAGTTAAAGTTAGTGAAATGACAGTTGGTGAAGTTCTTGAATTTACAAAAAATAAAGGTGCCTTTCATAATTACAATTTAAAAAGAAGTGAACCAAAAAATACAACGGCTGTTGGAAAATATCAGACGGTAGGTGGAACACTTAGAGATTTAAAAGAAAAAAACCATCTGAAAAATTTAGGTATAACAGACGACACTATTTTTAATAAAAAAACTCAAGACTTAATAGCTAGTTACTTAATTAAACGTGCTATTAAAGATACTTCAGGTAACTTCAAACCTAAAGAAGAAGCAATATTAAATTTAAAGAAGGAATGGGAAGGTCTAAAAAAACTAGAGGAACAAGAAGTAACTAAAATATATAAAGAGGTTTCTAAACTAGCCCCTTTTGTTTCACTAAGGCCTCCAGCAAAAACAAACAAAGTAGAAGGATAACACTATGGGATTTCCATTAGAACTGATAACCATGCTAGGTTCTACAGTACTAGGTGGTGTGATGAGCATATGGGGTCAAGCACTTAAAGCTCGCATTGAAAACAACAAGATGCTGTTACAGAGGTCTGAGTTTAGAGCAGGTGCAGTCAACACAGCTAGAGAATACGGCATGAAGGACGTACACTTTGCCTGGACTAGAAGGTTAATAGCCCTTGGTGCAGTGGGATCTATTATAATTTTACCTAAAGTAGCAGCAGTATTCTACCCTGAGGTAGGTGTTATTGTTGGTTATACTGAGGTAGAAGGTAGCTTTGCTTCATGGCTCTTTGGTGGGGATGAGAAGGTAGTATGGAAAGAAGCAGCAGGTTTTGTTATTACACCTCTTGATACACACATAGTGTCAGCAATTGTTGGACTGTATTTTGGTGCAGGTTTTATAAAATAATGGCTATAGATAAATCAAAGTTAAACTGTAATAAACCTAAGAGAACACCTAACCATCCTAAGAAATCACATGTAGTTAAAGCTTGTGTTGATGGCAAGGAAAAGATTATTAGGTTTGGTCAACAAGGTGTCAAGGGGGCAGGTAAAAACCCTAGTACAGCTAAAGAAAAAGCCAGAAAGAAATCGTTCAAGGCTAGACATGCAAAGAATATAGCTAAAGGTAAAATAAGTGCAGCCTATTGGGCCGACAAAGTTAAATGGTAAGGAGACCAGTATGATATCATCAAGAGAACAAAAGGAAAAAAGTGACTATAGTAAGTTAGAAAAATTAAGACTAGCATACAAAGCTAAAAAGAAAGTTTCTAAAGCTACTAAAGTTACTA
>TARA_R110000796_G_scaffold248124_2_pt1 | contig 20517 bp, 41 predicted proteins | sample TARA_R110000796 | Tara Oceans TARA_R110000796 (sample SAMEA4397815) | marine metagenome | biome: Polar Biome; feature: [SRF] surface water layer (ENVO:00010504); material: water (ENVO:00002006), including particulate matter (ENVO:01000060) such as... | depth 5 m
ATTTTTCTTATATATCGCTTTAATTTTCATTTAGCTTCTTTTATTGAAATATCAAATTCTTTCCTATCACCATCTTCCATTTTTCGCATAATACTCAAACAAGGGTCATATGTAAATGGGTTATACATTACCATTTGCCCATCTATATCGCAAACATAATGATTCTCATTTAGCGTTTCATCATTTTTTATTGCTTCAGCAATTATTTTAGTCAATTTAACTGTATCCATCATATTATTAACCTATTTTACTTTTAACATAAGTTTCTTGCTGCTCTTTAGTTAAATCACTAAAGAATTGTACCGCAATTGCCTTACCCTCAATAACCAATTTAGCCATTTTCAAACGGTCAATCATGTTTACATATTCTGGGTCATAATTTAATGGTTTAGCAATTTGATTACCACGCATTGTTGTTCCATCAACTTCAACTACCATTTCACTTTGTGTGTGATTGTCACTTATTAAGTCGTCAATTAAAATCATAATTTATTTAATTTAATTTATTAATTCTTTTTCTATTAACCCAAGTATGTACCTTGAGTGTTCCTCATTTTTTCTAACTGGTCTAATCACATCACCTTCGAACACATCATCTTTTGCATCCCTAGCAACACCAAATGTCATGTGTAAACCAAAATAAGGTCTATTTAATCCTACTTCAACCCTTATCCCTTGTAACTCACTTCTATTTGCTTCAGGGACAACCAACCACCAATTAATTCCATCAGACCTGACATCAACTGATAATGTAATTTCAATGGTTTTACCATTCCACTTCTTTTTAACTTGGTTCCATTTTTTAACGTTATCACCCATATCTCTATGAGAATCGTTTATAAATGTTATATGGGCCTTTCTAATTGATTCACCTAGTATGAGGTTATAACGCTTCTTAAGAAACCATCTGTAGTAACCTTTGATGTCACCATCAAATTCCACCAATGCAACCTTCTTCCACTCACCTTGTTTCCTGTGCTTGCCAGTGATGTTTGGTGGGTCAAAAACTATCTTACCTTTTATTTTAAATGTTGTCTTCACATTGCAAAGATAAGTAAAATATTTTAAATATCAAACATTTAATCTATTTTTGAATTATATTTAATTTCAAAGTCCATTTTTTGTAAAATATGATTAACTTCAAAATTATTTAAACCTTTAAGTAAAACCATAATAGAATCGACAATACCATTTAATTTATCTAGATGCACTTCCGATTTAGCAAGCATAGCTTTCATTCTTTTTCTCTCTTCTTCTAGGTCCATATTATATTAAATCACTTATTTCACCATTATCATCAAACACCAATAATTGACGTTTCCCATTTTCATGTACTAAACAATGTGCATATGCGTGAGTACTTACACCTTTTCTAGTGTAATATTGTTTAACATCACCTGTAAGGCCCACAGAGGTCACTCCATCCATTATAATTGGTGAATGATTATGTCCATGTATCATTTTAAAGTTAAGTCGCTTATATTGCGTTATACTACCCCTAGAACCATTTGTACCATGGTCACCATGCATTGCTAAGTTAAACCCTTTGATAGTTAAGAGGTCACCATATTTAAGGTAATCAATACCCCATTTGCTGTCATCATATTTCTCAGCCAATAGATACCCGAAAATATTTCCATATTCTTCTAAATCAACAGTTTGTTGAATTGTAGCATATTTTAGATATGCTGGAGAATTATGCAAATCACTTTTCCAATTCATATCAGTGATATGTCTATCTAAAAACTCATCGTGATTTGATTGAACTACATATACATTCTTACCACCGCAATCTTTTAAGAGTTTTTTAGGGAATTTAACCGCTTCATCAACTTCTTCTTCAATAAGATATTTACCACTAGCGATTTTACGTCTCATGATAAAAACGTCTTTTCTTTCATGTGGGTTGAATCTTCCACCATCTAATAAATCATGAATTACATGAACTTTAGGTTTTAAAATCTTACATAACTTTTTGGTTTTATTATATATATTTTCATCAATTATGTCATTATGGATATCACCCCAAACAATAGCTTCAATGGAATTAATTTTGGTAACCCCATCAGGTGTAACTTTATAACATAAATCTATAAATTCACCATCATCAGTTACAAAGATATTTCTAGGTACGTGACAGGTACCATCTTCTTTTAATTCAATTATAGTAAACCCGTATGAATGGTGAATAGAAGCGGTATCACCAGCTTTACTTCTAGAATAATTTTTTCTAGTAATCGCACCAGTAGTGCCCATTGTTCTTAATGGAGTATTTCTAAGTCTAGCTTGAGTCTTAAAATGGATTCTAAATGCACCTAAAATCAAATGACCATCATTACTCAACGCATCCAAACCAGTCAATGGCATTTTAGCTGTTGGTGATATATGGGTGTCAGCGGCAATTGTAGTGTCACCAAATTCAACCTTATTATAGTAGATATTATTTTTTACTTCATCAACCCACCACATATCTTTTTTCTTATTCTGGTCTTCGGTTGGTGTTGTTGGGTTACGATATCTAACTGGAATAACAACCAAGTTGGTTTCCTTATCCAATTTATTAGTGATGAAGTCTTTATAAACCATCATAGAGGCTAATTGCTTTCTATTAATTGGGGTTTCATTTTGAGCTGAAGTCACTAAAAGAACTTCAGTATCGCCAGGTAAATTTCTATCACGAGCTTCAAGTAATTGTGGTGGTAATTTGGATGAAACTTTTTGTAAATCCATTTTCTCTAACCACCATTTTCTGATAGTTCTACCTTCAACACCAAATTTATTACCTAGAATTTCCATCTTCTCTTTATGAGTCAAATCCTCATCATAATAAGTCATTTTGATGTAATCCTTATTCTCACCTGTTAAATCTTTAAATTTAACCTTTGTTGTTTTCTTTTTGCTCATAATTTATGCTAATTTTTTATCTTTTAAGAATTCTCTTAAAAAGACATTTTTAGGACCACCTACTTTATTTACCCAATTATTATATTGAATATCATTTAATTTACCCCATGTGATAAACCCCTCTGGAGTCTCATCTTCCAATCTAGGTGGAACAAAATCTGGGTATAATTTTTTATTAAATACTTTTTCATCAACAATAAAATTAATTGAAGTTAACATAGAGTTTAAATCAGGCTCGTAAAATACACCAAATTTAATATCATTAGCTAATAAATTTTTTAAATGTTGTTGCATAGTTCCAACATACATAGTTTCTCTAAAACCATGTCTAACCATATGACCTTCATTGGAAGTACCACCATTTAAAGCAATTGTAGTGAACCATTCAGTCCTAAATAACTTACATCTTTCATCATCCCAATATTTATTATAATAATCATCTTTAGCGTGGTCAAATTGAATACCCTTTTGCATATCACTGATATTATACGGTACAAGTCTATACATTTTCAACTCCAAATATTTATCTGGTTTCCTTGGTGTTGAATTTTCTTTTACCTCAAATTCAGATATAAGAGTTTTATACTCATCAACATCAATTTTAGTCAACATATAATCATCATAATGATTTTCTTCTAAATCTAATATTTGGATGTTATTCGCTAAACACCACTCATATAATGTATGTTTGGTTTCCATAATATTAAAAATTTCTTGTATCGTTTTCAAATAAAGATGGGTTAGCGTCCATCCAATTTTTTATGGTTACTTGAAAGTTGGTTTGTAATGGGAAACCACCCATGTAAATAACGCCAGCAATAAGTTCAATTTCTTGACCAGCTTTAAACTCAATCCCATCCATTGGGGCTGAATCTTTCTTTAATCTAAAAACTCCGTTTTGTGTATTTTTCATAATCATTTATAATATTTATGCAATGTAACTACAAAAAAATGAAAAAAACAAGTTTTTTACAATAAAAAACCCACTAATGTGGGTTTTTATTTATTTTTGTCTTTATTAAAATACAATTTTATACTTTATTATATTCAACAAAGAACATTTCTCTAACTTTAGCGGAAATATGTTTATTAATATCTTTAGATATTAAACCATTATCTTCCAATACGTCAGATTCTTCAGTTGTAATGTCATTTACAACCCATCTAATAATATCACCCATTTTTTTAATGTCAATATTACCATCTGGAAATGTAATTCCCATACCTTGTTCAAATCTATTTTGTGTTACGGCATAATCAACAAATTCATAAATAGAATTCATCTTTTCAGTGTCAACTGGTGCAAGTGTCTTAACTTTAGAAACGCTATGTTTTTCACCTTTCACCTTGAATCTATAATCATGTCCATCAACTTGTGCTATCCAAACAACACCTTCACCTAAACCTTCAACCCCAAATGCTTTACCTACGGGGCACAATTCTTCAATTGCTAATGTTATTTCACTTAATTCATTTTGAACCAAATCAGGCCTATTAAAATCAATTTCAATATTATATGATAAGAAATCTTCAATATTATAAATTCTATGGTCTGTATTGCTTAAGTAATCAGAAGGTAAATGATAAGGTTTGGTTCCATCTTCAGGCACAACCTTAATATCAAATATGAAAAACGCTTTTTCTATTTGAGAAATTGCTACACCCTTTTGAATACCTTTACCAGCCCATTCACCAAATATAAACACAGCATCATTTGGCTTAAGATATGAAACAACATATCTAACATGCTCTATCAATTCTTCAAATGCTTGTTTATTATCTTCAACATATCTAGCGAAACCAGCATTATCTTCTTCTGGTGTAATTATGTTACTTCTAGATTGTACCCACATACCATCTTCTTGAGTATGTCCAATACCAGCATTGGTACCATGTAATTTTACAGTTCCTTTAAATGTGATAATTGGTAATGGTAGTGTTCTATCGAAAATAGCATCGCCATTTTCATCTGCACCCACATAACCAGCTCTGTCTCTAACTTCTTTTACTACTTGTCTATATTGCCCTATTTTAGGGAATGCACTATGTTTTTTCATTATCCTATTATTTTAGTTAACCCCTTTGCCATATTTTCAATCTCTTGAGCTGATTCCAATGAATCATAAGTATCTTTATCATCTCTCAATTCAACTACCGATGGGTGAAGTGTTGACCATTCACCATCAGAGTTTTGAGATAAACCACAACATTTGATTTCTACAATAGTACCTAACAACTTATCTTGATTTTCGGTAACATATTTCATCATAGCTTCATTCATACCAGCTGGGTTGGTTTTTAAGGTACCACAAGAAGTTTCAACGTTCAATGTTGATATTATTTTCTCATTCTTACTACCTTTAGTACCATATTGGAATCCAGTGATTTTTAAATCAATACTAATATCCAATTTCATCTTAACTTGCCAGTTAGGTTTACCATCTTTCCATGTCGCTTTAGGTGCCTTAAGAATTGTACCTTCTTCGCCTCTTAACAGAGCTTCTTGGAAATGTTCCATAGCTTCTTCATAAGAATAAACTTTCTTACGTTCAACAATTGCAACCCTAGTACATTCTTTTAAAGGAGTTTTATTGTACAAATACCCCAACCTATCACGATATTCAATATCAGATTTTTTATTAAAATAATCATCTAATGTTATTGAATCCCAAACAGTATATCTAATCTTAGATACGGCATCAAAATAATTACCATGTTTTTTATCAAACGCCATTAATTTCTTAAGCGTTTCTTCACCACTTCTATCACCCATTTTTCCATGACCTTCAATATCAACTATTGAAGCGATGATTCCATTGGACGTGTAACGGTCCATTCCAATCATCGTCAACTCTCCGTTTAGTACACCATCAGGAAATTTTGATAACTCTTGAATTAATATTGAATCAGATGGAATATGGGTTGTTTCACCTTGCCTTGATTCCAACTCTACTTCACCACCTTGAATGATTGCGTTGGCGTATCTACCATCCATTTTAACGTCACTATAAGCATATCCAAATTTTTTGAATATATCTCTAGCTAATTTCTCACTGAATGATTTAGCACCTTGATACGGAGTTTTTTCAATTAAATTAGGTATTACCTTGTTGATGAAGGTTGTTCCTAATCCATTTTTAGGGTCCTTATCTATAATTCTTTCAATTATATAAGCGTCATCTGGTGAAACACTTTCTAAGATGAACCTTAAATGGTTTATTGCTGCTTGACCACTAATTTTTCTATTAGAAATATCTTTTAAAGCATTCAACGCCCAATCTAATGAAGCTGGAACTGCATTAGTTAATACGTTATAATCAGGAATTTGTTTTAAAAAAAACTTAACTCGTTTAGATTTTATCAAATATAAAACCCTCTGAAGTAATTCATTGTCCTTGTACTTACGTAATACTTCCATCTTGGCGTTATTACCACCAGTTTCACTTATTTCGTCAAATATTCTTTTAATTTCCATATTTACTCTTTAGTTTTAAGTTCACTAATTATTGCAGTTAATTTTGTTTTCCCTTTATTGACTTTTTTAACTTCTTTTTCACTTAAAAAATCTGCCCACATACCAGAATTATCTAATTCATCGAAAGCAACTTGGATTGCAAAAATCATTTTAGATGTTAACTTTATTGTCATATTATTTTCTTAATTGTATTAATAGTTCATCAAAGATACGAAAATAATTTCTACTATCAAAATTTTCTGGAGATATTTTTTTAAAATCTTTATACATTTCATTACATTCTTGAAAATTTACTATCTTTTGGTGTTCTTTTAATTGCAACCCAAAGTGTAAAATTCTCAAAGCGTGGAACATACTTTTTATAGCACGCTCACCATCCCCATTTTTTGAAGCCATTTTTGAATAATGGCGACTATCGGAAGCTTTTCTAATGATTTGCTTAATCATCCTACCATTATTCCAATTGGTTACCTTAAAGGGCCATTTTTTAAATACCACTTGAGAGTCATCCAATGATAAACATTCCAAAGCAGCAATCTCATATCGGTTGATAGCATCTAAGAACCCACCCCTTGAATAAACGGTGCCTTGTATTGAATAATCTTCATTAGAAATTGCGTTGTTTTTAAATGCACCATTGTCTAACATAGCACCTTTCATGACTATTATATAGTCATGGTCTGAATCTTCAGTTGCTGTTCCGTATATTTGAGAACCATATGGGTATATGGCGATTACATCGCCTTCTATTCCTAATTCATTTAATATGTGTTCTTTCATTATTTCTTTTTGTCCCTCCATTAATTCAACAACTTCAACTTTAATTGGTTTCATATTATTTTATTTTAAACAAAGATATAATTAATTTTTAATATAACCAAATAATTATATAAAAAAGCCCCATTGGGGCTTATTTTGTCAATATTTCATATAACCTTTTATCATCAAGGTTAAACATAAAGTCCTTAACTGACTCCACTTTCCCATCCTTTAAACCAAAGTATAAACCCGTGAAGCTTTTAACATCATATTTATTACATACTTCAAAAACCTTCATTGCGAACTTTTTTTGTTCTTGTTTGGTTATATTTTTTGGTTTAAATTGTTTCAATTCATCCCACACTTCAGTTAACTTAACAGTCAATGTATCGTAACCAATTTTCAATTCATTCAACTCTTCTCTTCTTTCAGGAAAAGTGGCACCATATTCTTCAATTTCGTTAGATTTAACTATCGTCATGATATGATATAAATTGGTTTTAGATTTCAAGTGATGAGCCGCAACATAAGCTGGGTTCTTTAACTTGATTCTATTAAAATTAGCGTCACACACAACATAACCTTCTTCAGTAAATGGCATACCTTCAAATGTCGCCATTAATTGACCAGCATTTGACATGTTCATATCATAAGCTTGTACAACTGGCACACCTAATTCAGTTGCCATAGCACCTAATAGAGCGTAATTACCCTCTTTCATTTTACCAGTTATTCTAAAATCTCTAACACCTAACAACGCAACTTTTGATTCTCCATGTGGACACACAACAACATTATATGGTGTCATTAATTCAAAAGCATATGTAAATCCATGAAGTAAATTATTTTCATTAAATTTAGGGTATTTTTTGATGGTATCCCAGAACAACTCACTGAATGTAGTGTTTGGCTTTTCATTAACTTCACCTTCAGCTTCAGCCATACCAGATGTACCAGCACACCATTTTTCAGCAACCCAATCCCAATATAATTGAATCAATGAACCATCACACTTCTCGAAGATGTGTGCTGTAGCCCAATCGATTTTAGCGGCTTGTGTTTCAGCTGAATTAAAGAACTTCCTGAACGCCAATGACATCACCTTCCAAGTGTCTTTCTCAAGTATAAGACCTCTACAATCTTGTACTTCAGGTAAAGACATATCAGACTCAATTTGGTCGTACTTTAAAAGTACTTTATGTGGATAATCCTTACATTTCAATTTAAATGTCGCTACAGCGTCATCTAATCCAAATTCTCTTATATATTCAACTATTTTTAATTCTTTTTTCATTATTTAATTATTCTTATTTATGTATTTCTACTGTTATCAATTCTAACTTATCAAAATCTACATTAGGATAACAATTTTTAAGCCTGTCTATTGTCACTTTCATACCCATTAGAGATGGTACGCTACTTTTGTAAAGTCGATTTTTACCTTTACCACCACCATACCCATCGTGACTAATGCCTCTATAATTACCGTTAATATCAATTAACGTTTTAAATATTGTATTAATTTTCATCTATAACCCTTTTAAGTGTTTTTAATTCTTTATTCATTATTTAAATATTTTTACATTTAGAACACACACATGGCATAATATGAGATATACAAACTTCTTTTATGCAATAATTATCACAAAAACGTTCTATTGGTGTATGCGAAATACAATCACTGATATCAATCATTTTTGGTTTTTCAAATATAAATTCATACATAGTTTCTAATGTACTTAATTGACCTTTTAAAAAATCTTCATTATCTGGGTGACAACTTTTTAATGTTTTTTTTACAATTTTAATACAATCTATAATATTATGTAATATTTCAAATTTATCCTTCATAAATACCTACTATTTTATTAGCATCATCTGTTATGTAAATTGGTGTCACTTTTATTGTTGAAACAATGCGATTATCCCCAATTTCATCTAAAACCTTTTTAACTATTGGAAGTACTTTATTCATTTTTAATTGATTTTCTATGTTCAAAACAATGGTAATTTTCTTCCATCACTATATTTGGGATGAATGAAAACACCTTCTTTTTATTTTTGATGTTGCAAATTCCAAAGCTTAAACTAACAGATTTACCATCATACACAAATTTCATAGCTTTTACTTCTTTGAAGATAGCCTTTGCTTTATCATGATAACCTTTTGATAAATGCTGTTCAGCTTTAGCCAGTAATTTTAATCTACCTACATTAAACACCTGTTTTTGCATATCATAATGAAAATCTTCGTGTTTCTGTCTTTCAACAAAACTTCTGGTCAAATGCTTACAATCATTGCAATTCATTTCAAATAACTGTCTTTCTAATACATCTACCATTATTTCCCGTTTATTTTAAGCAAAGATAGAACTTTTTTATTTAATAACCAAATTTATTGTAACAAAATTGATTTTCATTCGTTATAATAGTATGGAACGAGAAATAGAAATATTACTAAACAAATATTTGGACGCAGAGACTTCGTTGAATGAGGAATCTATTTTACGTGACTATTTTAATAATAATGAAGTTGAATCTCATTTATTACCATATAAAGCAATGTTTACTTATTTCAAGACAAAAGATGAGTATGTAAAACCAATATTTAAACCAAAAACCAATTTAAGATGGTTAAATATTGCCGCTTCTATAGTATTACTTATAGGGGTATATTTTGGTTACGAAGCTAAACAAAACTATGAAACGCAAATAGCTTATAACCAAACTGAGAAAGCACTTAATTTACTAGTCAACAATTTTAATAAAGGAGTTCAATCAATGACTTATTTAAATGAATTTGACAAAGCAAAAACAATAATTTTTAAAAAATGAAAAAATTAATTTTAATTCTAGCAATCGCATTATTCCCATTATTTGGAAGTGCACAATCAATATTTTCTCAATTTGAGGATAATGATAACGTAACTACTGTTGTAGTTAATAAAAAAGCATTTGAAATGATGAGTAAAATTAATGTTGATGACAAAGACGCTCAAGAAATGATAGACTTAATCAAAGGTCTTGATAAATTGCAAGTGTTTACAACTGAAGACGCTGCAATCGGAGCTGAAATGAAAGGTGTAATAGATGGCTACCTTAAAACATCTAAATTATCAGAACTATTAAGTGTTAACGATAAAAACGCTAAAGTGAATATCTTTGTTAAAGAAGGTAGAAATGATAATCATGTAACTGAATTATTAATGTTGGTTAATGGAATAAAATCTGGTGGTCAAAACACCCCAGAATCAGTTATTATATCAATAACGGGGGATATTTATTTAGATAAAATCTCCAGCTTAATCAATGGTATGAATATATCAGGTGGTGAGCATTTAAAAACTAAAAACTAATGATAGTAAGAGTAACCAAAAAAGTGGAAGATATTAATATCCCACTTAGTTTAGCAAACGCTAATAGATATATCTGGAATTCTAAAAGAAGATTCAGATAAGAAAAGCCCCATTGGGGCTTTATTATTTTATAATGCTGGGTAATATATTTTAATTTCTTTTAATTTAGGTATTATTTTAGTTTTTTCCACCTCGTTTAAATACTCATATAAAAACCCAATATCCCCATCACTAAATTTAATCATTTTATACATATCGGGGGTTTCCTGTAAAAGTCCAAATTTCTTAATCATAACTTAATAGATTTATTATCATCAATAAGGTGAGTTTTTAACTTCATTAATAGAGTTTCCATTTCACCATAAAAACTCTGACCAATACCTATCCATTCGCTAACGCCTACCATTTCTTCATAACTAAAACTTCGATTTAACGAAATCTCTGTTAATTGGTCACCGAAATTCCATGATTTAAATGTAAAGCATTTAACATCATAAGCATTAACTTCTGTAACATATATAAAAGTACCACCGTTTAATGGACTATGAAACGTTTTATGTTCCCATTTTTCTTTACGATATTTAAGGTCACATTCTTTGTTGTATTTAACCAACGGTTCCCTAACCTTCTTAACTTCTTGTTCTAACTCAAATATTTTCATTCGAGCCTTAACAGCTTCATTATCATTAGTTACCATAACTTAATTGTTTTACTTTCTCTATAACTCATATCGTTACGTTATAATTAATACTAACCGCTTCCTCATGAAATGGTATTTCTAATTTATTCACCATTTTATTGATAACATTTTCAGGTACTTTATATTCCCTATTGTGATTTTGACTAATCAAAGTCTTATAAGGAACTTCAATATATTCAATCACCACCTTACCACCATATTCCTCAAATAATGAAATCCATTTACCACGATTATCTCTAGTGATATTGGTTCCATTATAAACAAAATCTTTATGTTCTCTCATAAGAACTTTACAACGTTCTTTACCTTCTTGAATAACTCTACCATTGCCCTTTTTATCGGTTGGTTTGATTTTCATTTCACGTCTGATTTCATCTAACGAAATCATTGGCAATTCAGGGTAATTCTTCTTGATAAAAGTATCTTTACCGCTACCAGCAATACCAGCTAACATAAAAACAGTAAACTTAGATTCATCGAATGGTTCATAATCAATATAACCACCTTTATTCAAATAATAATATCTACCTAAATCAGATTTAAATTTAGCTTCACTATAATAACAATCCATTCCTTTACAAGACTCTTCAAATATTTCAATATCAAATAACAATTCATCCTTATCTGGGCAATCTCTACCCATTACATCCGCTCTAGCTATCAACGCTAATAATGCTGGTGAAACTCGTAAAGATGCTCCCGCAAGTGTTTGGTGATAATTACTTCTATCAATACCCCATAATGGCGTTCCATGATAACGAACTAACGCACATATTTGCTCTCTAGTACCAAACGGTACATTTAAATCCTTATAGAGGATATTTCTAGTTGTTTTCTCACCCTTTTGAGCGTGTCTGGGTGCAACTACACACATTCTACCATTTCGTTTCTCTGTGGTCGTTGTAGAGCGTTTCTCAATATCATGCATAAGACATGCAGCGACCATAATATTTTTAAAATACTCTGGTAAGGTTTGAAATTCTTCTAACCCTAGTAAAGCTTCAACTACCATTTTGGTATGAATTTGTACATTACCTTCAGCATGCCATATTTCATCCTGTGGGGTATCGGCCATGTCTCTGAACCAGTCAAAGTCACGTTCAATACCTTCCCAATCGATACCTTTATCTATGTTATAATATGGAAACTTCCAATTCATAATTCTGCTAATTTTATTTTACAATTTGTATAAGCTTCTTGAAGCTCTTCTAATGTTTTATATTTTGAATGTTTTAAAAAATCTTTATCCCATAACCACCCTACTTTATCTTTATGCTCTCTATATATTGGCTCAAAAATTTTCTCACTAATAGATACATGATTATTTAAATCAACACCAAGTCTAAAAGGTTTACCTTCTTCCCAAATTTCACATGTCTGAAGGTGTGAAATTTCTTTAAGTCTTTGTACCGTTAACACATCTTCACCATGTGGTTGGAACTCGTGACCTTCTTCAATTAATTTTTCAATTAAAAAATAAAAATCCGATTCATAAAAAGTAGTAAATGTTAATTCTGGGTTAGCTTGTTCTCGTTTTTTTAAAAATCTAGTTTGGGATTTAAGTACCCTCCCTAAATTTTCCAAATCCATAATTAATATAGATTTTATTGTACATAAAGCGTCATTCATTGTTATTTTACCAACAACCCGTCTATGTCTAATATTTGTTGTATCATAAGGCACTATTAAAGGGCCCATATAAAATTTATCTCTAATATCTCTATTATCAACCCAATGTTCGAAATTCATAATTAATATTTTTTGTAATAGATGTAATTTCTTCATCTGAATAACCACCCATCTTTAATAATTTTTGGTGTTGGTTTTTTAATACCTTTACAGATTGACCCTTTTCAGGTTTTATATGTTTTACATACTCAACATTTAAATCAACCAATGAGTTTTTTTTAATAAACATAATTGCTTTTAAATAATTGATTGCATTTTCGGCTTCACTCATCTTTTTTATTTTATACAAATATAAAACAAAAAAATTTATTAACCTAATTATTACCCATTTTTCTCTTTCGCTAAACCCACAGCCCAATCAATATAAGATTTCCAACCTTCGTTATTTAAATACCAAACCTTTTCAATATATAACCCACCACATACACCTTCAATTCCAAATGAAGCGAGTCCAGTTTCTACAAAACCCTTTGATTTGATTTCAATCAATCGTTCTCTGGTTCTAACATCAGGGTATTTTGGGAACGCTTTTTCAGCATACCAATGTTTATCATCAATATCTATTTCTGGTCTCATAATTCTAAACTTTTTTTAATTGCTTGTTCTTTTGATGAGCATATTAATTCATATAAATCATCAGGGTGCATATATGGATACCATTTGTCACCATTACTCATATGAAATAATTCAGCTTTCATATGGCAACTATCAGTAAGAAGGTCTTCATCATCAAAATTTTCTTTACACAATGAAATACCATTTTCCTTAACGTACCCACCATTTGGCATTTCACGTCTATCTGTTATGTGATGAGCATCAAGATAATTTTCTGGGAAGTTTTGATTTGAAAAATCTTCACCACACCCCATACATTTGTAGTCATCCCTAGCAAAGACATCATCTCTAAACTTACGTCTTATTTCTTTTTTTCCCATAATAACGGTGCTCTTTTCCAATTTCTAGTCCAATGTTCATCAGTCTTAACATGACCCTTTCTAACATATTTGAATATATTCTCATGTTGTAATTGAACATCAAACTCATCATAATTACGAGTGACAATACCTTCTTTGGTGCATTCTTCACCCCATTCATCTCTACCAACTACTTGATATGAACCAAACGTACTAGGCAATTCGGATTCATGTTTAATTCTATTTTCTATCTCACGTTTTGAGAGTTTTTCAACTACATCCATTGATGTTATTGGTACCGTTGGAAAATCAAAAATACTTGCATACCATTCTACTTCTTCCCATGACATCCATTTATCAAGTATTCTAACACCAAACACATAGAAATGTTCTTTTATATTTGGATATGTTATCGAATGAACAGCATATATATCTTCACCGAAGATTTCAATATCACCTTCTTTCAGGTCATTCTTTATCATATCATATTTAGGCTTCAAATGTGTTGCCCATGGGTTTGTAGTTGGTGCCGCATGACTTCTAGCGAACATACCCATACCATTCAAACATCTATTTTCACCATCCATCTTTTCAGTGTCAATGGTTTTCTCCATACGTTTAATATGGTCATACCAATCCCTATTGATTCTATCATCAGATGTTGTACCTGGTGAGAAATCATAATGATAAGTACGACCATATTTTCTACTTCCACTCATTAGCTTTAGTCTTTAAATTTATTTTCCCAATATTCGGTTTCTCTATTTAAGAAATCTTTAAATGGTTTATTTTTTATACCCTCTCTTCTTTTATTTATTTTTTTCTGTGTATCTCTAGTTATAGATGTTAAGTGAAATTTTTCACATTTATCACATTTATAAACCCTTAATGGCGTTTTTTCTTTACCACCTTCAATTTTTATTTCTTCTAACCTAATAGAAGCCAATTCTTTAGACTCAAACGTTTTTTTTTCACACCCCACATTTTCTTGAGTTTAATTATCTACTACTATTAATCCATTGATATAAACCATCTTTTACATCCCATTTAGCCGCCCCATTTTTCACTCTTTTTCCACCACATTTACGGCAAGGATTAGCTGGGTGCGCATCTTCATAAAGCCCAGTTAGACCACAACTATTACATTTAGTAGTGTTAGCATAACCACCATTATAACCATAATATTTAGGTCTAAGATGTTTTTCATGAATTTTAGTTGTGACCTTCTTATCTTCATTTGAGCTGGTATCAAATATACCAGCTAATATAACCCCTATTAAAAATCCTGTTGCAAAATAAAACATATTATTTAAAATTTAATTTACTATATAACCAATCGGGTATGTCAACACTTTTAGTATTCGCATTATATTGACATTTAGATTTAGGTACCCAAGTTGTTAATTTCTTACTTGTAGCACCCTCAATTACTTCAATCAACATAGCTTTATCGGTTGATGCTTTGATAGTGCAATCAATTGTTGTAATACTTACTGATTGGTACATATCGTCATAATGTGGGATATCATGTCCCATATCTTCTGCAAAACTCATTATCTATTAAATTTATGGTTACTCCAAATAATTTCTTTTGTCGCTGGACCACAATTAAGTGCTTCAGTTAATTTTTCTTTAAATTCTCTTTCCGCAACTTCTCTATACTCTTGAGATTCATTATCAAAATCCATAACCATTTTAAAATAGTCAAGAATTGATGTGTGCATTTTTACAATTTGAGTTGGTTTTCCCATTATCTATATTATTAATATTTAACTCCATCTACATTCATCACAAATACCTTGGTATTCACCGCTATCAGCACCACAAGAGCCACATTTACCTTCATTTTGCCATTTGTGGAATTGTTCTTTAGATACCGTATGTATCGGATGTTCTTTTTTATTTTTTCTTTTCTTAGTACTCTTCTGTTTCAGTCTTTTAACTGATGCAACTACTGATGCAAATGGAAACATATTATTCTCGTTTATATGATGTAAAATGCCACATTTCACATTCGTTACACTTATATACGCTTAATTTCTTAGCGTCTTTACTACCAGAAACAATTAATTCTTCCAATATTACTTCAGCAATTCCTTGACTCTCAAAAGCTCTTTTGTAGCAATCCATGTTACAAATATACGCAAAAAAAAAGTGATAACCAAATTATCACCCCTTTTTTTATATATTATTATATTTTAATTTTTCTTTTGCGGCTATTTTACTCATAAGTCATTTATTAATTTTAATATTTTACCTTTGATAATTGATTGTTCACCCTCATCAAAAGCGTTTTTAAATTTAGTTTCAGAACCTATTGTTGTTGCAACGTCATCGATTAACCATGATGATAACGCAGAAGTTAAACAACTAATTCTATCCATTTTGATGGTATCCTTAGTTAATTTAGTGTTTACTCTCTGCTCGTCAATTTCAATGGTTTTTTCAATAATTTCTAAATTTTTGAAATCTACTTCACATTGCTTTAACGCAGCTTCAGCTGTTTTAAGTTTTAATTCCTGTACCAATTCATCCCCTTTACCTTTCGTAGACTTATTTTTATTTTTTGCCATATTATTCGTATATTTCAGTTAATTTATGACCATTACACAAATTCCATTCACCTTTTGCACATCTATGTACTGCGGCAACATCCCGACCTAAATATTTAGCACATATTCTAAGGCTATCGTGTTTAATAATCACACCATCCTTCTCTGATATTATTTTACGGTTTTTAGTTTTATAACTATGCATATTTCGCATAGACGTATTATTATTATAAGCCTTTCTTGAATTATCACTGTGAGTGGTCCACTGTAAATTACCAATTTCATTATTAGTCTTACAATCATCCTTATGGTCAACAATTTTAAGACCTAAAGGATTCGGGACGTATTTAACCGCTATTAATCTATGCAACCTACGACTCTTCTTATTAACACGAACATATTCGTACCCTTGTGAATTTTTATGAACTTTTAACAACTTCTTATCATAAAAATATTCTCCATTAATTTTTTCAAATAATGTTATATCTACTTCTTTTGCCATATTATTTAAATTTAACTTCTAAACTCTCTAAACTTTCTTTTACTAATTTATTCCAATAACCAAAACTACCTTTGGTGGCTTCTTTCATTTTACCCCATTTAACTACATGTGGTTCTTCTTCTTTATCATAATTGATTTCACCATCATACTCAGCGATAAATGTTTGACCCATACGCCCCTTTCTATGCATTGCAAATATCATCGTTAAATTTTTAATATCTAATCCAGTTTCTTCTTTTGTTTCACGAATTGCCGCTTCTTCATAAGTTTCACCTTCATCCACTTTACCACCTGGTAATCCAAAATCATTGTGGTCGGTTTTTCGGCTAACCAAACAAATTAAACCCTCTTCATTAATCAAAACTACCTGAGTATGGTTTTGTTTATCACCTTTTAATTCTAAATCTTTTTTCTTGAATTTCATTTCATTTCTATTTTAGCTACCAATTTAATTCCCCAAATAGCACCAGCTTCTAAGGTAATGTTTTAAATAATTCTACGCCTTTTGTTATTTTTAATAAAAATATTTATGATATCCAAGTTCCACTAATTTTTTCATTTGAGGTCTAGAAATTGTTAATAATTTCACATTATTTAACCTTACTTCAATAGTTGGGGTACTACCAAAAGAACGAATGTCCATTATAGTAATATCATCTTTATTGAATTTTTCTAATTGAGTTAAAACGTCTTGATATTTCATTATTAATCTTTTAAAAATTCTATAATTGAGTTATAAGGTTTTGACATAATTGGATTTACTTCTTTTAACCAAGTTCTATCCCAAAAACCCGTTTTATATAACCTTTTACATTTTTTTTCAACTCTTCTGCGTATGTCACCATATAAGTATGTGTCTATCATAGTTGTTTTAATTAGCAGTTATATACTCACCATTCTCGTCTCTATCATTACGATAATAAATAGCATTTTTATAATGCGTATAACTTTCAGGTGCTTTTATATCATCACCACCAGTGTAATCACTTATATGTAAATATACCAACTCAGCGAAGGATTTTGCTTCAACACCATTTGGTATGTAGATTGTTAATAATTTATGTTGTTGTTGAGGGTGACCACAATTGATAAGCCTTTTGGTTCCAAATTTAAACTTACATTTTGTAATCATAAGAAACCCTATCAAATTCTCATATAAAAACTCAGAATCTTCTAACGTTTTACCTTGAATTGATAACTTCCAACCATCTGTTACACTGGCATCGCCATTATACTGAACAAACGCTCTAACATCTCTTTCTAGAGTTTCCCTAAATTCTCGATTTATTTCTACCATAATCTTATTTTAGCAAATATACTAATAATTTTTGATATAAACAAAAAATATACTTACTTTTTTAATGAATGTCTAACATACATAAAATAACTCATTGAAATTAAACCTATTGCTTCAGCTATGAATAATGTAAAAACCCCCGTTATTAATAACATTAATGTTATTAATATGACTAAAGAAAATATTAATTTTTTATTTTTACTCAATAATAATGAATAATAAGTAACAATAAATGCGTTACCAATAAAAAATAATATAGCAAATAAATCGTGAGTTATTAAAAAGAAATTTACTGGAAATAATACAACACCTAATAAGGATAAACCAATTAATATATTATACCACCTTCGTTTATTATTACTAGCACCATCATATATAATTAAAAACCCACACAGACTTAATAGAATACCATATAAGTATCCAACATCTGTGTGGGCATATTCACTTAAACTATCTAAAAAACCACCGTAAAATGAAGGTAAAAGTATTGGTATGCTAAATAATATTATAGCGATAATTAGCTCTAATGTAATATAGTTTCCAAGTAATTTCAATTCATTTATTATGATTTAATTTCTTGAACCACACCACTTAATTTGATAGGTGGATTTAATGGGCTCCAGTTCGTTATTTGATTGGAGTTATATGGTTTCCCACCTTCAGCAACGTTTACCGCCACAGTTACGTGAGGTATGTCATTTGCTGATGGGTAACCCACAACGTTAACGGCCATAGCCAAATTACTAACACCAATTTTAGTTGCGGTTAGGGTAACCGTTTTACCAATTTCATTTTTATCATCTAACCCTTTGCCAAAAACTATCGTCATGTGATGTGCGAATGGTTTCCACCCTTCTGGGATTTGTAAAGAATTTAATAACTTATCTGTTGATTCACCATCCAAAACTACCGCTGAATATAAAACCTTACTAGGGTTATTATACATATCGTTAGCTTCAAGAATTTTTTTAACTGTTAATGGGCCAACACCTTTATGTGATGAAACCATTTTTTTTATTTTATCTAATGGTACACCATGAGTATTTCTTTCAGCTAAAGCTTCAATTGAAACCCCACCATCCGCAATATCAACTATAGTGATGTTTTTTTCATTATACCCTAATTTTAAAGCTTCTTCAACATATTTTTTAGGTTCAGATGCTTTTATATTAGTATTATCTATAACGATTGGTGAAATACCCATTCTCATAGATTTCGTAGCATTCATAAAATTTTGGTTATGCGCTTTACTTAAATTACTAAAATTTTTAGATTCAATCATTAATTTGAAAAACCCATTGTAATCACCAGCCGATTCGATAATAGTATCGGTTGAATGTATTACACCTTTACCAACTAAAGTTTTAGCTTTTGTAGATTTACCAGAACCTGGTATACCTCTCATGATAACCAACTTTTGGTCTGGTCTAGTAATTGTAACATTTAAAACATTTTTTTTCATAATACCTTCTCTAAGTTTTTCTTTAATACCTCGTCTAAGTTTTTCTCTTTTCTTTTCGTTTCCAACCATATTCATATACTTATGAGTATCGCAATATCTAGGTAATAACGTTGATTCTCCAGCTATTGCTGATTTCTCTATGTAATTAAAATTTGGTTCAGTTTTAATTACTTTACCACATTTAGAACATACTAAACTTACTACTCCATTAATTGATTTAAAAATTGCTGTATTCATGATATTAATAAATATATAATTATTTGTAAAGATACTACAAAAAAAAAGAACTACCAAGTAGTTCTTCATTTTTTTTTATTATTTTCGTCGTCTGGTAGGCGTTGTACGAATATTAACCCTAGGTGTTGGGGACGCTCTTCTAATTGTAGATTTTCGTGTTGTGCGGTTATTAGATTCTTGTGTTGTGCGATTATTATTAATTCGTGTTGTGCGATTATTATTAATTCGTGTTGTGCGATTATTATTAATTGGGATTATCCTTCTAGTGGTGGAGTTTTGTATAATAGGTGTTGGTTGATTTCCTCTTCTACCATTCATATGAACCTTTCTAGACCTATTATTAACGTAATAACGATGATTAGGTCTAATATTTCTAGTATTACAATATCTTGTAAAATATGGGTGGTTATAATAATGTCTTCTAGTACCATACTGGTCTAAATAAAAATTATTATAAAAATAATGTGGATTACTTATGTATAAATGATGGATTGTGTTATAATCATAATAATCAAAACCATATGTGACTTGGGGTGTGTGAGTAACTAATTGAAATGATGCACAAGATGACATCAAACTTATTGCTAATATTAGTAAAAGTGATTTAAAAGTTTTCATATTGAATTAATATCAATAAGTATACCAAATTGTGACTCCCATAGGATTCGAA
>TARA_R110000796_G_scaffold91689_1_pt1 | contig 20508 bp, 19 predicted proteins | sample TARA_R110000796 | Tara Oceans TARA_R110000796 (sample SAMEA4397815) | marine metagenome | biome: Polar Biome; feature: [SRF] surface water layer (ENVO:00010504); material: water (ENVO:00002006), including particulate matter (ENVO:01000060) such as... | depth 5 m
CATCGCTTGGGTGCGCGGGCTTGTCTCAGCCTGTTTTCGAAGTGGCGCATGTAACTGAAAGACGCGACCTCTGCAAGAGGCTGCTGGCAGGGAATCTGAAAGGACTTATAGACGGGCATGACCGATACAGACAGCTCCTTCACAGAAGACCGCCGTGCAACAGAACCAGCAGGCGGCGAAGCGATCAACCGGCCCAAGGCAAAGTCGTTGAAACCACTGGCCTTGCTGATGCCCTATGTCGCCCGTCATTGGGTGACCGTGTCCATCGCACTCGTATTCCTGGTGGCGGCGGCGGCCGTTAGTCTCGCGATACCTTTGCTGCTCGGCAGCGCCGCGGATGCGGGCCAGGCCGCGCAGGGCAGCGCCGAGGAATTGTTGGCGCTGGTCGACCGCGCATTTCTCTGGGTTGCGCTGGCGGCCATTCTGTCAGGCGTGCTTGGCGCGATCCGGTTCTATTTCGTGTCACGCTTTGGCGAACGGATTGCGGCCGACCTGCGCAAGGATCTTTATGCGCACCTGCTGAAACTGTCGCCCCGCTATCATTCGCAGATGCGGTCTGGCGAGGCGGTGTCGCGCCTGACAGCAGACATCACGCTGATCGAAACCTTTCTTGGCTCGTCGGCGTCATTGGCCGCACGGACGCTGCTGACCACCACGGGCGCGCTGACCATGATGCTGGTCGTGAACTGGAAGCTCGGCCTCACCTTGCTGGCCATGTTGCCGGTGGCCGTTCTGCCCGTCATGGCGATTGGCCGGGTGATCCGGAAGATGTCGAACCGGGCGCAGTCACGACTGGCGGATGCGGGCGCGGAAGCTGCCGAGGCGCTAGACGCAATCGAACTGGTTCAGGCCTATAATCGGGAACAAAGCCGGCTGGGAGCATTTACCGAGGCGGTCGAGGCGACGTTTGATGCGGCGATGCGCCGGATCGGGGCGCGGTCGCTGATGATCGTTTTGGTCTCTGTGCTGCTGTTTGGCGGCTTTGTGGGTGTGCTCTGGATGGGTGCGCGGGCCGTCGCAACTGGGTCCATGAGCTTTGGCGATCTCGCCTCCATGGTGCTCTACGCGCTTTATGCAGGATCGGGCTTTGGTATGCTGGCGGAAGTCTATGGCGAAGTCATGCGCGCGGCCGGCGCGGCCGACCGTGCCGCTGAAGTGCTGAACGCTGAACCCGAAATCACCGCACCAGAAAACCCTGTTGCCCTGCCGGGCAAGGTGACCGGCGCGCTTGCCTTTGAGGATGTTACTTTCCGCTATGGCGATGAAGCTGTCTCGGCGCTTGATCATTTCTCCCTGTCGGTAAAGCCGGGCGAGTTTGTGGCGCTTGTCGGGCCGAGCGGCGCAGGCAAGACTACGGTCTTTCGCCTGGCCTTGCGCCTGTTCGATGTGCCATCAGGCACGGTCACGCTTGACGGCGTATCTGCCATGCAGGCTGATCCGCGTGACTGGCGTCAGCAATTTGCCTATGCGCCACAGGAATCGGCGTTGTTCACAGGCACTGCAGCGCAGAATATCGGCTTTGGTACCGACACGCCTGACGAGGCCCCGCTTGAGCAGGCTGCTCGCATGGCTGAAGCGTTCGACTTCCTGGCTGAAAAAGACGGGCTTGCGACGGATCTTGGCCAGAAGGGGAGGAGTCTGTCAGGCGGCCAGCGTCAGCGTATTGCGCTCGCCAGAGCGCTTGTGCGCGATGCGCCGGTGCTCCTGCTGGATGAAGCAACCTCAGCGCTCGATTCCGAAAGCGAAGCGGCTGTGCGCCGGGCCATTTCCAACGCCGCCGAGGGCCGCACCACGCTGGTGATCGCACACAGGCTCTCCACGGTGCGCCGGGCTGACCGGATCATCGTGATGGAACATGGACGCATCGTCGAGGAAGGTAGTCACGAGGAACTCGTATCCAGGGGCGGCCTGTATGCCCGCCTTGCCGAATTGCAGTTTGCAGAGGGTTGACCCACCTATTTCTTGCGGAGTTTCTTGACCTTGCCATCAATCGTGAACGCGAAGGCAAGTGACAGAACCAGCGGCACCCAGATGGGCAGTTCTCCCAGCCCCGGCGCATCCAGCGCCGCCGCGAGATGATCGTCTACGCACCACCATAACAGCCATAGCCACATATCTTTGTTCCCTTCATCAAGACCCTGTATTTTCAATATAGGGAGCTCGACAAAAGAAATATAGCAAAACGCTATTCTGCGGCTTGCAAGACGGGCGGCTTGCTGGCGGCCTCTTCGGCCTTTGTGAAATCCATCACGCCATCGGCGATTGGCCCGCGGCGCAGGTTCTTGACGTCAGCGCTGTAGTTCTGGTGCAGCTTCCACGGTTTTTCCGTGTGCTGGCGGGGGAACTGGTCCATGACGCGTTGGAAATACCCGGATGAGAAGTCCACGAACGGTTCGGTCTGGTTGGGATATTGTTCGAGTTTCGGCATGGCCGACGTGTAGCCATGCTGGTCCATGTAGTTCAGAAGGCGGCAGACATATTCAGATGTCAGGTCGGCCTTCAGGGTCCATGAGGCGTTGGTGTAGCCGAAGGTGACCGCCAGATTTGGCATGTTGGAGAGCATCACGCCCTTATAGTTCAAGAGCCGTCCAGCATCTGTGCGGGTGCCATCAACGGACACGTCCACGCCATTCATGAACTGCAATTGCAGGCCGGTCGCGGTGACGACGATGTCGGCCCCGATCTCCTTGCCGGATTTCAGCTTTATCCCGTTGTGGGTGAACGTCTCGATGTGATCGGTCTCGACGCTCGCCTTGCCAGACTTCAGCGCATTGAAAAGATCGGAATCCGGCACGAGGCATAACCGCTGTTCCCACGGGTTATAGGACGGATTGAAATGGGTCTCGACTGGATAGTCCGGGCCGAGTTCTTCTTTCACCATGCCGATCAGCCGCTCGCGGGCCTTGTCGGGATTTGAACGGGTCTGTTTGAAGAAAAATTGCTGCAGCAGGACATTCCGCCAGCGGATGAAGGAGTAGGCCCAGCTGTCAGGCAGTATCTTGCGCAGGAAATTGGCGAACTTGTCTACCGCTGGGCGCGAAACAACATAGGTTGGCGAGCGCTGGAGCATGGTGACGTGCGCAGCCTTGTCGGTCATGGCAGGCACCAGTGTCATGGCGGTCGCGCCAGATCCGATGATGACGACTTTCTTGCCGGAATAGTCGAGGTCTTCCGGCCAATGCTGCGGATGAATGAATTGGCCCTTGAAGGCGTCTTCGCCCGGGAAGTCCGGCCGATAGCCCTCGTCATAGCGGTAGTAGCCGCCGCACATGAACAGGAAACGACACGTCGTGATTGAACGCGCACCAAATTCGTCCTCGTGCGTCACATGCCAGGCTTGGTCGGGCGTGGACCAGTTGGCGGCGACGATGGCCGTGTTGAATTTGATGTGGGGTGTGACGCCATAATCGTTGGCGGTGTCCGCGACATATTTCCGGATCGAAGGCCCATCGGCAATGGCCTTCGCTTCGGTCCACGGTTTGAAGTTGTAACCGAGCGTATGCATGTCGCTGTCAGATCGAATGCCCGGATAGCGAAACAGGTCCCAAGTGCCGCCAATTGCGCCACGCTGCTCGAATATCTGATAGCCGAGGCCTGGACACTTCTTTTCGAGATGAACCGCGGCGCCGATGCCGGAAAGGCCCGCTCCGATGATGAGAACGTCGGTATCGGTATGTATCATGACTGCTTCCTGCCCATTTTTTCAGCCTATAAGGCCAAAAAATGACGCGGGTGTCACGATCTTTCTGGTGTCAGGAGGCCTTGCCGCTACGGAAGGGTTTAGTCCGCTTTCCGCGCGAAGGCCGCAGCATGGCGCAGCTGCTGTTCGATCAACGGATGGAGCTCTTCATTGGCAGCCAGAACCGAGCCGGTCTTCATGAAGTCGCCGCCATCGATTTCGGCAACGGTTCCGCCCGCTTCGCGCACCAGCACGATGCCTGCAGCAATGTCCCAGGGTTTCAGGTCGCGCTCCCAGAATCCGTCAAACCGTCCAGCGGCGACGTAAGCGAGATCCAGAGCTGCGGAGCCATAGCGGCGAATGCCAGCGCATGCGGGCGTCATCGCAAGCATTTCGCGGGCAAAATTCGCGTGCATTTCTTCGGCTTTGCCGTGCCAGGGCGTTCCGGTGGCCACCACAGCCTCATTGAGGCGGGTGCGAGCGGCAACACGCAGCTTGCGGTTCTCCAGCCATGCGCCGCGTCCGGTCTCAGCCCAGAAGATCTCGTTCTTCGCGACATCATAGACCACTCCGGTCAACAGCTTGCCTTCGCGCTCGAGCGCAATGGAGACAGCATAGTGCGGCTGGCCGTGCAGGAAGTTCAGCGTACCGTCGAGAGGATCCACGATGAATCTGTTCGACTTGTCTGTGCCTTCGACAATGCCCCGTTCTTCCATGACAAAGCCATAGCCGGGCCGCGCCTTCGCGAGCGCTGAGTAGATGATCTCTTCGGCGCGATGATCGGCGTTGGAGACAAAGTCTGCCGGGCCCTTCTTGGACACTTGCAGATTTTCGACTTCGCCGAAATCACGGGCAAGCGAACGGCCAGCTGCACGTGCAGCGGCGATCATGACGGTGCCAACGGGGGAGGGTTTGGACATGGGAGTTCCTAGTCGGAGCGACGGAGATAAGTGGAATCGGCTGTCTGGACGACAATGCGTTCGCCGGTGCCGACAAAGGGCGGAACCATGACCCGGACGCCGCCGTCACAGATTGCGGGTTTGAAGCTGTTGGCAGCCGTCTGGCCTTTCACAACCGGCTCGGTTTCCTGAACTTCGAGGATCACCTGTTCCGGCAGATCAACACCAATCGGCGTCTCGCCATAAAACTCAATGGAGACGGTCATGCCGTCCTGCAAGAAAGCGCCCTGGTCGCCGATAAAGTCTCGCTGGATCGCGATCTGTTCAAAGCTTTCCTGGTCCATGAAGGTGAAAGCGTCATCGTCCGCAAACAGGAATTGATGGTCTTTCTGCTCCAGACGGACCTTCTCAACGGTCTCGGAAGAACGGAAGCGCACGTTCGATTTCGATCCATTCAGCAGGTTGCGCAATTCGACCTGATTGAACGCGCCGCCCTTGCCGGGCTTGACCGACGCCGTCTTCAGGGCGCGCCAGACCGTGCCGTCATGCTCGATGACGTTGCCGGGCTTGATTTCATTACCATTGATCTTGACCATTGGGGCGTGTCCTTTTGAAGGTTTGGCGGGGGCGTAAGCCTTTGGCCCGAAACGGTCAAGCGGGCGGAGTGTTAATGCGGGACCGGTTCATGCAGGGTTTTACAGCGAGCTTGCAGCGTCAGGCCTTCGATGCATCGAGCCGGTCAAGAAGCGCATTGAAGTGGGCAATCGCTACCGGCGCGCCTTCAGGATGATCCCAGACCCCGGATGAGACCGCGAGAAAATCAGCGCCAGCTACAGCGAGCGGCTCGGCGTTTTCGACTGTGATGCCACCAATCGCGACACAGGGCACTTCCATGCTTTCCTGCCATATTTCCAGAAGGTCCGGATTCGCCTCGACCGTACCGGTCTTGGTACGGGTCGGGAAGAACGCACCAAAGGCGACATAATCTGCGCCAGCCTCGCATGCCTGCATGGCAGCATGACGTGAGTTCTTGGCGGTTGCGCCGACAATCATGTCCGGGCCGACGATCTCCCGGGCTTTCTTGACCGGCATGTCATCCATCCCGACATGAACGCCATCTGCACCTATCTCGACGGCAAGTTCGGCGCTGTCATTGACCAGCACGGCAACGCCGTAGGCCTGGGCCATTTCTGTAACGGCTGCGCCAACGGCGCGGGTGGCGTCGACGTCGATCTCGCCGGTATCAGCCTTCAGGCGCAGTTGGAGACAGGCGACATCGCCCGCTGACAATGCCGTTTCCAATAGGGCTGCAAAGCCCTCCACATCTTCGATGCGGGGCGGAGTTATCAGGTAAAGCCGCGTGCGCGGGCGGACATAGTCTTCGGTCTTGCTCATGGCGCGCGCTATAGCGCAGGGCGTGCCTAGCCGGAAGTCTTCAAAACCCGCTGCGTGCTGGCGGGGTAGGCGTCGAGTGGCTTGCCGCGCCGCATCGGCCGGGGCTCGAGGTCGCCGCCGCAGTTCGGGCAGCGACCATCGAGAGGACCGTCCATGCAATCAGAGCAGAACGTGCATTCGAACGAGCAGATAAACGCTCCGGCTTCATCCGGCGGCAAATCGGTATCGCAGCGTTCACAGTTCGGACGCATCTCCAACATCACTGCTAGTCCTTTTCAGCTTCCACACTGGGTGCGGACGCCGCGGCGTCGATCAAGTGCTGCTCATACGCTCTAGGCGACCAATCGCGCCCAAGGAAATCATGCACGAGTTCGGCGGCCGGTTTTGATGATCCGGCGCTCAGGACCAGTTCCCGATAGCGTTCAGCGGTGACTTCGTCGCGCAAGCCGTTTGCTTCGAACTGCTTGAACATGTCTGTCGCGATCGCGAGTGACCATTGATAAGTGTAGTAGATCGCAGAATAGCCATCGAGGTGCCCAAAGCTGGCATACCGATGGAGGTCCGGCAGGGTCTCGAACGGGCTGAGGCCAGCTTCCTGTTCAAGCCAGATCTTCTCGAAATCGACCTCAGAGGGTGGGCGATTATAGTAATTCATCGAGACGCCGGCATAGGTCAGCTGACGGAGCGTGCCGAGGCCGGTGCCGAAGTCACGCGCGGCGTTCATCTTCTCGACCAGTTCGACGGGAATGATTTCGCCGTCGGAGTTTACGGCGAACTTTGCCAGCGTATCATAATCCCACACCCAGTTTTCCAGCATCTGTGACGGGGCTTCAATGAAATCCCATTCAAGGCTGCTCATGCTGAGATCGGCGTAGTCTGGTTGGCCAGAGAACATCGCATGGATGAGGTGGCCGAATTCATGGAGGAAGGTTTCGACCTGTCTATGCTCCATCAGACCGGTCGTATGATCGCCCGCAGGGAAGTTGCACATCAGTGAGGCAACTGGCACGCCTTCAGATGTTGGGCCGAACCGAATGGGGAAGGCGGCCGCGTGTTTGAACTTGCCCTCGCGGGGATGCATGTCGAGGAAGAAACGGCCGACCAGTTCGCCATCCTTGTAGATTTCGTGAGCGGTTACGGTTTCCTGCCAAATCGGAGCATCGGTCCAGTCACGTATCTCGACTTCGAACAGGTCCTGTACCAACGAAAATATGCCTGACCGAACGTCATTGTAGGCGAAGTACTGGCGCACTTCCTGGGCGTCAAGCGCATAGTCGGTTTGGCGAATCTGTTCCGAAAGATAGCCGCTGTGCCACTGGCTGACCTGCGTCGCGTCGGGATTACTGTTTTGTTGAAAAGCTAGCAGGCGTTCGTATTCGATTTCAGCGGCGTTTCGGGCGGCGGCTTCGACACCGTCGAGGAAGTCGATGGCAACCTCTGGCGAGCCCGTCATCTTGTCTTCGGTGATATAGGCTGCGTAATTTTCATAGCCCAGCAATTGTGCAAGTTCGTAGCGCTTCTCGAGCAGTTTCCGGAGTGGCTCTACATTCTCTGGATACGCACGGTTGGCCGAGGCAATGAAGAGGGATTTCTTCAAATCTTCGTTCGGGGAGTAGTTGAAGACAGGCATCAGGTCCGGATAGTTGGTCGTGATGACGATCTTGCCATCCTCATTGGGCGTGTGGGCGTCGATATAATCCTGTGGCAGTCCCTCCAGCGCGTAGACTGAATCGACTTCGACCTGTCCGACAATTTCGCGGAGGTTTTTGCTGAACTCAGTGCTGATCTCCGCCAGTTCGGCGTTCAGTTCCTCTACGCGCGTTCGCGTCGCTTCGTCCTTGTCGACACCGCTGCGCCGATAGTCTCTCAGAATGCGGGACAACATGAGGGCGGAGCGATCATCGAGGGCGTCGGCATCAATCGCGACCATGCGTTCGTAGATGGGGCCGGACAGGGAGAGCGTCGAGATGATGCTGGCTGTGTCTTCCTGACATGCGCTGCCGACTTCCCTCAACGCTTCGTCCGGGTTTGCTTCGGCCACGATAGCCGCTTCTCCATAGCCAACCGAAAAGGCGACATTTGTCAGCAAGTCAAAATCCTGAATGTCCTGAACACCGGGCGGCGTGTCGCGGGTTTCAAGATCGGTGATGAACTTTCCGGCGAGCAGCATCGCATTCTCGCAACGGGATTCGAACACTTCCGCAGAGGCCGGATTGACGACGAGCTCGGCCAGCATCGCGCTGGCTTCGTCCTGCAGACTTGGCGTGTTTGCCTCTGCCTGTTCCAACGCTGTCGGCTCGACGGTTGCCATGCAAGAAGCAGCCGCCAGGAGCGCCAGCGCGGATACCGCGCCTGTTACGGTGTGTTTGATCATGCCTTTAAGTCCCCAATCGATTGGCGAACAAAAAATGCCGCCTCATGTTTAACATGGGCGGCACTTTGCTTTCGCGTCAGGCGCGAGTCTAGGACAAACCCGGCCTATCCGGCGCTGGATGCCGCACAAATGCGATCAATCGTGGCGGCAAGCGTGGAATTGAACTCCTCGTCGCTTTGCTGGGCCGAGAGGCCTTCGGTCAGGGCGCGGGAGAAGCTGGCAATCATGCCGGAATTATTGGCAAGCTTGGCGCAGGCATCTTCGCGAGAATATCCACCGGAAAGCGCGACAACGCGCATCACGCGCGGATGATCGACCAGCGACTTGTACTGGTTTGCTTTGGTCGGCAGGGACAGTTTCAGCATTACTTGCTTGTCCTCGCCCAGTGCGTCGAGCTGCTTGGTGATCTCGGCCAGGAGAATCTCCTCGGCCTCGGCCTTGTCGGCAATCGTGATCGTGACCTCAGGCTCGATGATCGGCATCAGGCCGTGGCCCAGGATCTGGCGGCCAACGTCAAACTGCTGTGCAACGATGGCAGCGATGCCTTCCTGATTGGCGGCATTGATAACCGAGCGCATCTTGGTGCCGAAGATACCCTTGCCGACCGCGCGTTCGAGCAGGTGATCGAGGTCCGGCATCGGCTTCATCATCTGGACGCCATTGGCTTCGTCTGCGAGGCCTTTGTCGACTTTCAGGAAGGGAACGACCTGATGGGCGTTCCAGAGGTATTCGGCGGTTGGCGTGCCATCGACTTCGCCATCCATGGTGCGTTCAAACAGGATCGCGCCAATGACCTTTTCGCCATTGAAGGCTGGTGCCTTGATGATGCGGGCACGCATCTCATGGATCAGGCCGAACATTTCTTCGTCATTGGAATAGGCGTCTTCGTTCACGCCGTAGAGGCGCAGAGCCTTGGGGGTGGAGCCACCCGACTGGTCAAGCGCTGCGATGAAGCCATTCTTGTCGGCAATCTGCCGGGCCATTTGAGGATTGGTCATGATTTTAACGGGGCGTCCCTTGCATGCGTGGAATTTGCAAACTTTGCATTCAAGTACCGTGCCTGTCTTCTGGGTCAACAGGCTGACAAGGATTGATGTGAGCGCGCTCGCACCCGCCCGAATCTCAGGCAGTACGGGCAGTTTCGGGGGAAAGGACTGCCAGAGACGTGTGGGATTCAGGGCCTGAAATCGATTTCATCTGGAACATCAATTTTTTCTGACGCCGCGCAGCAAACCGATGAGAACGTTGTCATTTGCAGCCGCCTGCGCGATTTGCCGCAGGCTGTCTCAAAAGGGATCAGGCTTTGAGAGCTTCCACACCGGGCAGGGGCTTACCTTCCATCCATTCAAGGAAGGCGCCGCCTGCGGTTGAGACGAAGGTGAACTCGTCGGCGGCCTCGGCATGATTGAGCGCGGCAACGGTATCGCCGCCTCCGGCGACGGCGATTAGCTTGCCGTCACTTGCGCGGATACCCGCGGCTTGCGCTGCTGCGACGGTGGCCTTGTCAAAAGGGGTCAGTTCGAACGCGCCGAGCGGCCCGTTCCAGACCAGTGTCTTTGAGTTGCCCATCGCGGCAACCAACTGTGCGACCGTCCTGACGCCAGCGTCGAGGATCATCTCATCGTCTGCGACCTCGTCCGTTGCGCAGGTGCGATTCTCGGCGTGAGCCTTGAAGTCCTTCGCGACAACAACATCGACCGGAAGCAGGATATTGCAATTGTTTTCTTTAGCGACCTGCATGATCTCGCGGGCGGTCTCAGCGAGATCATGCTCGCAGAGGGACTTGCCGACACTGATCCCCTGCGCGGCCAGGAATGTGTTGGCCATGCCGCCGCCAATCGCCAGCGAGTCGACCTGGGTGACAAGGTTTTTCAGAAGGTCGATCTTGGAAGAGACTTTCGCGCCGCCGACCACAGCCAGCACGGGACGTTCCGGCGTGCCGAGCGCCTTGTCGAGCGCGTCGAGTTCAGCTTCCATGTTCACGCCTGCATAGGCGGGCAGGAGGGTCGCGAGGACAGCCGTAGAGACATGCTTGCGGTGCGCGGCCGAGAAGGCATCATTGACGTAGATGTCGCCGAGCGCGGCGATTTCTTTCGCCAGTTCCGGGTCGCCTTTTTCCTCGCCTGCATAGAAGCGGGTGTTCTCCAGAAGGATCACGCCGGCAGGGTCCAGCTGGGCGATGGCCTGCTTCACATGCTCGCCCTTGCAGTCGGCGATAAAGCTGACATTCGAGCCGAGCACTTTGGCGAAGGCGCCTGCAATCGGCGCAAGGCTCATCTCCGCGACGCGCTCGCCCTTCGGGCGGCCGAAATGCGCGAGCAGGGCCACTTTCGCACCTTGCGTGCGCAGCGTCTGGACCGTGTCGACGGCAGCGCGCAGGCGCGTGTCATCGGTGACGAGGCCATTTTCCATGGGCACGTTGAAGTCGACTCGGACAAGCGCGGTCTTGCCGGTCAGATCGCCGGCATCGGCAAGGCGTTTGAAGCTGGACATGGTATTTCCTCCAGAATGCCCGGCCAACCGGGTGCGATGCGGCATGGAAAAAGAGCGCCTCCCGGTTGGGAAGCGCTCTGGAGAAGGGTTTTAGATGAGTTTGGACATGGCGAGGGCAGTATCGCTCATGCGGGTCGCGAAGCCCCACTCATTGTCGTACCAGGACAGGACCCGAACCATGGTGCCTTCGATGACCTGCGTTTGGTCGAGCGCAAAGGTGGACGAGTGCGGATCGTGGTTGAAGTCTGCGGAGACGAGCGGCTTGTCAGTATAGCCGAGCACGCCTTTCATTGGACCGTCAGCGGCGGCCTTGATGGCCGTGTTCACTTCTTCGACCGTGGTTGGCTTGCCGGCATCGAAGACGAGGTCGATCATCGAGACGTTTGGCGTTGGGACGCGGATGGCGGAACCGTCGAGCTTGCCCTTCAGTTCCGGCAGGACCAGGCCAACGGCTTTTGCTGCGCCGGTCGAGGTCGGGATCATGGACATCGCAGCCGCGCGGCCGCGATAGAGGTCCTTGTGCATCCGGTCGAGGGTTGGCTGGTCACCCGTATAGGAGTGGACCGTCGTCATGTAGCCGCGCTTGATACCGACCGTGTCGTTCAGCACTTTGGCGACGGGCGACAGGCAGTTGGTGGTGCAGGATGCGTTGGAGACGACGAGATCATCTTTGGTAAGCGTGTCGTGGTTCACACCGAAGACGATGGTCTTGTCAGCATTTGTCGCCGGAGCAGAGACCAGCACGCGTTTGGCGCCCGCCTTGAGGTGAGCAGACGCTTTTTCCTTGTCGGCGAAGATGCCGGTACATTCCATTGCGATGTCGATATCCAGCTCGGCATGCGGCAGGTCAGCGGGGTCGCGTACGGCGGTGCAGAGGAATTTGCGGTCGCCGACGATGATCGTGTCACCGTCCACTTCGACCGTCTGGTTCAACCGGCCATGAACGGAATCATACTGGAGCAGGTGGGCATTGGTGGCCACCGGACCGAGGTCGTTGATCGAGACGACTTCGATGTCCTTGCGGTCATGCTCGATGATCGAACGAAGGACGAGACGGCCAATGCGGCCAAAACCATTGATTGCAACGCGAACGGCCATGAAAAATCTCCTTTGGAGCGGCAGGCTATAAATCTGCTGGCCCTTTACGACGCCCGCGCAATTTCGTCCACCCGCTGCCCATGCGGCCTCGCGCCGCTTACTGCCTGTTTTCGCTAACAGAGATCAGTCGTGGACTTGGCTTCAGCGGCCTCTTATGGCCTGAAGTCACGAGGAGGCGGTTTCATGCGTCAGGTAGGGATCGGAACGAGCGGACTGCGCGCGGGTGCTTTGGGCTTCGGTTGCTGGCGCTTTTTGGGACATGAATTGTCCCATGCGGAGAATCTTGTTGAGACCGCGCTCGATCTGGGCATGACTCTTATCGACACGGCTGACATCTACGGATTTGGCGGGGATGGATTTGGCGCGGCCGAGGTCTTGCTGGGCAAGGTGTTGAAAGCCGATCCTGCGCGGCGCACGAGAATGGTATTGGCGACCAAGGGCGGGATTATTCCCCCCGCGCCCTACAATTCGAGTCGTAAATACCTGATCGAGGCCTGCGAAGCGTCGCTTGCGCGGCTTGGCGTTGAGCAGATCGGCCTTTACCAAATTCACCGGCCGGACCTGTTGACCCCTTGGGAGGAAGTTGCCGATGCGCTGGAAATGCTTCTGGCAGACGGCAAGATCGGGGCAGCAGGAGTCTCCAATTTCTCCGTGGCGCAAACCCGCGCATTGCAGGCGCATCTGGGGCCGAAGCTTGTCAGCACGCAGCCGGAATTTTCCGCCCTGCATCTGGCGCCCCTGGAAGACGGCACACTGGACTGGTGCCAGGAAGTCGGTGCGGCGGCGCTGGTTTGGTCGCCGCTGGCGGGCGGTCGGCTGGCCGATGGATATAGACCGCAGCCTGATGATCCTGAAAGGTTGGTGGATGTGCATCAGGCGCTCGACAGGATCGCGGCCGGGCATGGCGTGAGCCGCAGCGAAGTGGCGCTGGCTTTCGCCCTGATGCATCCGGCGCAGCCCATTGTTCTGCTGGGCACGCAGACTCCGGCGCGCTTGAAGGCGGCGACGCGCGCGCTGGAAATTCAGCTCAGCCGTCCGGACTGGTACAGTATAATCGAGGCGTCGCGCGGCGCGGCGATGCCATGAATGGGCCCCAGCTTCAAAGTCGCTCTGCCGCTGATTGGGGGCTGTTTGCCCTGTTGACCCTGTTCTGGGCCGGGGCCTATGCGCTGACCCGGGTGGCGGTGGACAAGGGCAATCCGGATATGGGCCTGCCGGTGGCCTGGGTGCTGCCGGGGCGGTTGACGATTGGCGCGGCGGTACTGTGGGTGCTGATGTTGGCACGGGGGCAGAAATTGCCGCCATTGAGAGACCGCAAGCGCTGGGTGGCGATCATCGGGATGGGGCTCGCAGGCTCCGTCTTTCCCTTCTTCCTGATCACGACCGCTCAGGAGACGGTCAATTCCAGCCTTGCGGCACTTTACACGGCGGCTGTGCCGATCTTCGTGGTGAGTGGGGCAACCTTTCTGTTTGCGGATGAACGGATGAATCGCGGAACCGCGATTGGCGTGCTGACCGGTTTTGCGGGTGTGGCTGTTTTGTTCGGGCCGGATGCGATGAAGGGGCTCGGCGATGCGAGTGTTGTGGCGCAGCTGCTGCTGATCCTCGCGACGATGAATTACGCCCTTGCAAGCCTGATGGCGCGCGGCGCGCCCCGGATCGAGGCCATTCCGTTCGCGACCGGTTTCGTCACGCTGGCGGCGGTGGTTTCGTGGCCGCTGGCCTTCACGGTGCACCCGTCCGAGGTCAATGCCGACTGGACGCATTGGGCCGCCGTGGTGGGGCTTGGCGTGATCCCGACGGCAATTGCACAGGCGCTGTACATGTACCTGATCGCGCGGACGAGCGCGACATTCTTGTCCCTGACGGGCTATGCGATTCCAGTGGTCAGCGCCGTGCTCGGTTGGATATTCTTCCGAGAGACGCAGAGCTGGCAGGCGCTGATCGCGTTCGCCCTGATCCTGGGTGGTGTCTGGCTCGCCCGGCGCGGTGGGGGCGTGAAGGAAGGTTAGACCGCCTGTTCCTGCGCATGCGACGCCCGTGAAGGCGCTTGGAAGACAGTTGGATTTTCATCGGGACACTTCGCGTCAGGTATCGGGACGCGGCAGGCGCGTGCCGGTCGCACAGGGCCGACGTGGCATTGTGACGGCAGGGGATGACTGAAGCCGCTCGCCCCTTGGCACAGCCAAATCCAACTCCCCCATCGCCAGGCGGAAGCCCTTCGATAGCTCAAAGGCCAGCGGATCAGGTTTGATCGTTTCCGGCCCGTCCCCGACAGCGACAATATCGACCTCTCCGCGGGGTGATATGCGCACCATCATGGCGCGCATATCCCGCTGGATATGGCGCACATGAAAGGTGAGGATCAGGACCTGTAGCCAGATCCAGAACCGGTACGGCCGCAGGTGCGGCGGCAGGTTTCGCAAAGTGGCGAAGGCGTCATCCATGCTCTGATTATACCTCCGCCTGCGGAGGGGGAGGACAAGTCTTTTTGTTAACCCTGTTTTTATTGCATTTTTGTGACGAAAATAGGGGGTAAACTGTCATAAAACTCATACCGAACGCACTTAAGGGCGGGCATCATGACCCGTGCCGATCCTCGCCCTGATTATCGTTCGATCTTCATCTCCGATGTGCATCTCGGCAGTGCCGGATGCCAGGCCGATGCGCTGTGCGCCTTCATGAAGACGCATACATCCGAGCAGCTCTATCTGGTGGGCGACATCATTGATGGCTGGCGGATGCGCAAGAAATGGTACTGGCCGCAATCACACACGAACGTCATCCGCCGTATCCTGACGGCTGCGAAGCGCGGCACGGACGTGACCTATATCATCGGGAACCATGACGAGTTCCTGCGCGCCTTCCTGCAGTTCCGGCTCGCCTTTGGCGACATCAAGGTGAAGAACCGCGCCGTGCATGAGGGCGAAGATGGCAAGCGCTATCTGGTCGTACATGGCGACATGTTTGACGGCATGATGCGGGCCGACCGCAAATGGATCATGCATCTGGGCGATCATGCCTATAATTTCCTGCTCTGGACCAATACGAAGCTGAACGCGATCCGTCGCTGGTTCGGTATGCCGTACTGGTCGCTGTCACAGGCCCTGAAAAAGCGCACCAAGCGGGCGCTGAACCATATCCATAATTTCGAGGGCCATGTGGCGGATTATTGTCGTCGCAAGGAATTCGACGGCGCGATCTGTGGTCACATCCATGTCGCCGAAATGCGCGACATTGACGGCATCACCTACATGAATGATGGCGACTGGGTAGAGAGCTGCACGGCCCTCGTCGAGCATCATGACGGACGCTGGGAACTGCTCCACTTCCAGCCGCATGTGGTGAACGAAAAAGCGCCGGTCGCAGAGCTGGTCCGCGCCGAGGCGATGGCCTGATCCATCCTATCCCAAAAACGGTTTCAAACTGGCGCTGAGGCGGCGGCGGGCCTGGAATTGGCCGAGGAGCCAGAGCAAGCCGATTGAGACCAGTAGGGCGAGGATCACGGTCAGGGTGACGCGCAACTCGGTCGGGATGTCCGTCAGACCGGTACGGCGCAGCAGAACGCCAGTCAGGTGGCGGACGGGCTCGTGCACACAATAGAGCGGAAACGAGATCAGGCCGAGACGCTCGCAGACCCCGGTAAGCCAGAGGCTGCCCGGCTGGACGCGCGCGCCGATCAGGATGAGCAGCGGGCAGAGCAGGCCGATGGCGATAAACTGATAGGCGCCTTTTGCGTAGACGGGAAACATCAGGATGCCGAGTGTTACCGCGAATACGATCAGCGTGGGCATCAGGCCTGTAAAGCGTGGCAAGTATCGGGCCACCGGGCCGGCAGGATTCTGGACCAGCCGGTAGATGATGATCCCGGCGAGGAAGGCCGAGAAAACGCGCGGAAAGCCGAAGAAGAAGGTCTGATGGCTCCAGCCGACATTGGCGGTCAGGTCATTGCCGGACAAGCGGGCCAGCGCGAGACAGCAAAACAGGTAGAGCGAGAAGGCGGCAAGGCAGGTGCCGACCAGTCGCCATTTCGGCAGGCGCGCAATCCAGATGAAGGCGATGCTGGCGACAAATTCGTAGAAGATCGACCAGAGCGGCGGATTGGACGGGAAGAGTTCCAGCGTGCCGTTCGCAGGGATCTCGTAATCGCTGAGCGCCGGGATGAAAGCGAAATGGCCGATATGGGTCAGGGTGAACTGGAGGGGGTTGAAGGCCCGCCCGGTCTCGGCAAACACGATCAGCATCGCGATGGCGCCGAGTACCACGCCGCCCGCGACAGTCGGGGCGAGCCGGGAAATCCGTTTGTTGGCATAGACGCCCGCAGGCATGCCGTCCCGCAGGGCCTTGGCATAGGCATGATAGATGACAAAGCCGCTGAGGATGAAGAACAGGTCCACGGCAATATAGCTGTTCATGAGCAGCCTGGACTGTCCGCTTCCAATATAGTGGTAGAGCATCACGATGATCGCCGCGATCCCGCGCATGCCGTCGAGGACATAGAACCTCTGGCTCGAAGAGCGAGCCTGATTCATGGCGGTCATTGTCACGCGAAGTCCCCATTGTTTCCGAGGGCTCTAGGGGAGTGCGCAGAGGCGGACAACTTCTAATTGGATCGACAGGCAGGTTTTTTCCGGGCGACAGGATCAAGGGCAGTTTCCTGCCAGATTGACCGGTTCGGGGGCAGGCGGTGTGGGCCGATTGCAGGCTCAACTTGACTTTCAATGGCGGCCCCGCCACGCAACGTCGATGAGTTCCACCCTGAAGGCCATTCTCGGTCCCACCAATACCGGCAAGACCCACTATGCCATCGAGCGGATGACGGGGTTTGGCACCGGCATGATCGGCCTGCCGCTGCGCCTGTTGGCGCGCGAGGTTTATGATCGCGTGGTCGAGCGCAAGGGCGCGGCCCATGTCGCGCTGATTACTGGTGAGGAGCGCATTGTTCCGCGTACGGCGCGATACTGGGTGTGCACAGTGGAATCCATGCCGGTGGATCTGAAAGTGGATTTCGTCGCGATTGACGAGATCCAGCTGGCCGAAGACCAGGATCGGGGCCATGTCTTCACCGACCGTATCCTGAATTTGCGCGGCAATCACGAGACATTGCTGCTGGGCAGCGACACGATGCGCAGTGTGTTGCGCAAATTGGACCTCGGCGCCGAGACCGAGCCTCGCGAGCGGTTTTCAGAGCTGCGCTATACCGGGCATTGCAAGATCACCAAACTGCCGAAGCGTACGGCCATTGTCGCATTCAGCGCGGATGAGGTCTATGCGATTGGCGAATTGCTGCGGCGCCAGAAGGGGGGAGCGGCGATTGTGATGGGCGCGCTGAGCCCGCGCACGCGGAATTCGCAAGTTGAGCTCTACCAGTCCGGCGAAGTCGACTACATTGTTGCAACCGATGCGATCGGTATGGGGCTGAACCTTGATGTCGACCGGGTCGTGTTCGCCTCACGCTCGAAGTTCGATGGGCGGCGCCATCGCCTGCTGACACCAGCAGAATGCGCACAGATCGCGGGCAGGGCCGGGCGGTTCCGTACCGATGGTGAATTTGGGGAGACAGCGACCTGTCCGCCATTTGATGAAGCAACATGGCAGGCCATCGAGGCGCATCGGTTCGATCCGGTGGATCATCTGCAATGGCGCAACTCTGCACTCGACTTCTCCAGCCTGCGCCGCCTGATCCTGAGCCTTGAGACCCCATCCGGGCATCCATCCCTGATCCATAATCCGCATGCACTGGATGAATGGGTGCTGCGCCGAATGGCGGAAGATGCGGCCATCGGGCCGAATGTGGCGGGTACGCGCGAAGTGCGGCGGCTATGGGATCTGGCCCGCCTGCCAGACTTCCGCAAAGCCGGGCCGGAAGGCCATGCACGGCTCGTGCTGGGCCTTGCTGAAACGCTCGCCAATCCGGATGCGCGCCTTGCCGACAAGGGGCTGGAGCGCCGTCTGGATGATCTTTCTTCGACCCAGGGCGATATTGCGAAGCTGCAGCAGCGGCTTGCCAATATACGGACCTGGACCTATGCCGCCCATCGGCCTGACTGGCTGGAAAACCCGGAAAAATGGCAGGATCGAACACGAGAGATTGAAGACTCCCTGTCAGACGCGCTACACGAAGCGCTGACTGCCCGGTTCGTGGACCGGCGAACCACCGCTTTGCTTGCCAGCCTGAAGAAGGAAGACGCCCTCGTGACCGAATTGACCCCGGAAGGTGATGTCCGTGTGGAAGGCCATGTCGTTGGACGCCTGAAAGGCCTGACCTTCGAACCTGTTCTTGATGCCCGTACGCTCGAAGGCAAGGCGGTGCGCAGCGCAGCCCAGGCCGCTGTGCGCCCGCTGATCCTGGAACGCCTGTCGCTGATCGTGGCGGCGCCGGATGATGCGTTCAAACTGAATGATGAAGGCCAGATCGAACACATCAATTCGCCCGTGGCCCATCTGGCCAAGGGATCGAGCTGGATGGCGCCGCGCGTCGAGATTGTCGGCGCATCCGAAGTCGACCCGGCCGAGCGTGAAGCTGCGCGCCAGCGGCTGGAGCAATGGGCCGCGGCCGAGACCGCCAAGATCCTGCCAACTCATACAAAGCTGGCCGTTGAAAAAGCGGGCGATGCGCTGGAAGGTCTCGCGCGCGGGATTGCCTTCCGTCTTCTTGAAACCGGGGCTGCGGTTGATCTTCGCCAGGATGACCCAAGTCTGCGTCTGACCGGCGACCAGCGTGAAGCCCTCAAAGGCATTGGGGTGAGAGCAGGCCGTGTCGCGGCACATGTGCCGGATGCGCAAAAGCCTGCAGGCCAGCGCATGATCGCCATTCTGCGCGCTGTGTTTGAAGGTCAGCCTTTCCCACTGGCACCCGAGGGGGCCGGGTCATTTGCGCTTGATGGCACATGGCCGGAAGAGGCGCTTGCCGCCAATGGCTATCTTCGTTTCGGCCGCCGGGCCGTGCGCGCAGACCTTGCCGAACGTCTCGGCTGGGAGATCGCCAAGCGTCGCAAGGAAGCCTCGAAGAACGCATTCCCCATCGAGATCGACCTGGCTTCCGTCGTCTCTTGCCCTGCCGATGACTGGCCCGCCGTGTTGAAAGGCTTTGGCCTTGCGCCTGCGGAAAAGGACAAGGAAACGGATGCCGTTACTTTGTGGCGCTATGCGTCCCGCGCCCGTCCCGAGGGGCGGTCTGAAGGCGGGCGGCCCCCCCAGCGCGGCCGAGATCAGAATGCCGGTGGCAAAGGCCCGAAAGGCCCACGCGGACCAAAACAGCAAGGCGGGGGCGGGCGGTCCAATTCCCGCAGTGCCTCGCAGTCGCGCCAGCCGGACCCGGACAGCCCGTTCGCGGCGCTCGCAGCCCTGCTGCCGGAGCCCAAGCAGGCGGCTAGCAAACCAAAGAAAAAGAAACGCAAGCCAAAACCCAAGCCGGAAGCCGCCGCTGAAAGCGCAGCTGATACAAGCTTCGAGTACAAGCCCTTTCAATGACGGACACGCCAACGCTGCGCCTTGATGTGTGGCTGTGGCGGACACGGTTTTTCAAGACTCGCGCCCTGTCCGGAACGTATATTCGCAAGCGGGGCGTCCGATTGACCCGCAATGGCCAGACCCGGCGCGTCAATAAGCCGGGCGCCGCTATTTGCGTTGGAGATGTTGTCACGCTGGCGCGAGGCGCGCATATCAGGACCGTCGAAGTGCTGGATCTGGGCACTCGGAGAGGGCCGGCAGAAGAGGCGGCGGCAATGTACACGACGCTGGAGACCGACACATGATGAACACGCTGAAAAATCTGTTCCGGCAGAAAACGCCTGCCGAGAGACCGATGGACCCGCAAGTCGCGGCTGCGGCGCTACTTGTCGAGGCTGCCCTGTCTGATGGGGTCTATGTGAACATTGAAAGCGACATGATCGCTGAAATCCTGTTGGAAGCGTTCAAATTCGATGCAGACAAGGCAGATGCCGTGCTGGCCGAAGGCGAAGCCTTGGCTGAAGAGGCGGTCGGTTCCCACCAGTTTACCAAGCATGTGAAGAAGCTGCCGATTGCGGAGCGGATTTCCATCATTGAATGCTTGTACCGGGTCGCGCTGGCTGATGGCGAAAAAAGCGATATCGAGGATGCCTATATCCGCCATGTCGCCTCGCTGCTGCATATTGACGATATTTCTCGCGCACAGGCTCGCCAGGCGGCGGAAAAGCGGATCGCCGACGCTTCCTGAAGACTCCTGTCAGAACACCTCATTGACATGAGCGCCTGCGCGCGCCATTTCGCCGGTGCACAAACCCCAGAAGGCCCTCCTGCCCATGACCTATATTGTCGTTGATGCCTGTATCCGCTGCAAATACATGGATTGCGTCGAGGTTTGCCCTGTCGACTGCTTCTATGAAGGCGAGAACATGCTGGTCATCCACCCGGATGAGTGCATCGATTGCGGTGTGTGCGAGCCGGAATGCCCTGTGGAGGCCATCAAGCCCGATACCGAGGATGACCCGGACGCCAAATGGCTGAAGCTGAATACCGAGTATGCGCAGACCTGGCCAAATATCACCCGGATGAAGGAACCGCCGGCAGACCGGGAAGAATTTGCG
>TARA_R110000796_G_scaffold8843_11_pt1 | contig 20483 bp, 13 predicted proteins | sample TARA_R110000796 | Tara Oceans TARA_R110000796 (sample SAMEA4397815) | marine metagenome | biome: Polar Biome; feature: [SRF] surface water layer (ENVO:00010504); material: water (ENVO:00002006), including particulate matter (ENVO:01000060) such as... | depth 5 m
GCTGTGCCTCTGGTGAAAGCCGAAGCACCGTTTGTCGGCACCGGCATGGAAGAAACCGTGGCTCGCGACTCTGGCGCTGCCATTGCTGCGAAACGCTCCGGTATTGTCGATCAGGTGGACGCCACCCGTATCGTCATTCGCGCATCCGACGCAGTGGAAGCTGGAAAATCCGGCGTGGACATTTACACGCTGCAGAAATTCCAGCGTTCCAACCAGAACACCTGCATCAACCAGCGTCCGCTGGTGAAGGTTGGCGAAATTGTCCAGAAGGGCGACACGATTGCCGACGGTCCATCCACCGATATGGGTGAACTGGCGCTCGGCAAGAACAGCCTCGTCGCCTTCATGCCCTGGAATGGCTACAACTACGAGGATAGTATCCTCATCTCCGAACGGATCGTGAAAGACGACGTCTTCACATCGATCCATATCGAAGAATTTGAAGTCATGGCTCGCGATACGAAACTCGGCCCTGAAGACATCACCCGTGACATTCCCAATGTCGGTGAGGAAGCGCTCCGCAACCTCGACGAAGCGGGCATTGTCTATATTGGTGCTGAAATCGAACCAGGCGATATCCTCGTCGGCAAGATCACGCCAAAGGGCGAAAGTCCGATGACGCCGGAAGAAAAGCTTCTGCGCGCCATCTTCGGTGAAAAAGCCTCCGACGTTCGCGACACCTCTTTGCGACTGCATCCTGGTGTTGCCGGTACGGTTGTCGAAGTTCGTGTGTTCAACCGCCACGGCATCGACAAGGACGAACGCGCACTGGCTATCGAACGCGAAGAAATTGGCCGGTTTACCAAGGATCGCGACGACGAACGCGCAATTCTTAATCGGGCGACCTTCAACACGTTGAAAGACATGCTGATCGGTCAGACCGCTACTTCCGCGCCGAAGCCTATGAAGAAGGGCGCTGAAATCACCGAGGAAAGCCTCTCCGAACTGGAGCAGGTCGACTGGTGGAAGATTGCAGTCAAGGACGATCAGGTTCAGTCCGATTTCGAAGCCACTCGTCAACAATATGACGAAGCGATCAAGCTGATCAACGAACGGTTCGAAGACCGTCGCGAGAAGCTCGAACGCGGTGACGAACTCGCACCGGGCGTGTTGAAGATGGTCAAAGTCTTTGTCGCGGTGAAGCGCAAGCTGCAACCAGGCGACAAAATGGCTGGTCGTCACGGCAACAAGGGGGTTATCTCCCGGATCCTGCCACAGGAAGACATGCCGTTCCTCGAAGACGGTACCCCGGTTGACATCGTGCTCAACCCATTGGGTGTGCCTTCGCGAATGAACGTCGGACAGATTTTCGAAACCCACTTGGGCTGGGCCGCACGTGGTCTGGGCCAACAGGTTACCGAAGCTCTCGAAGAATGGCGCCTCGCCAATCCCGACCCCAAGGCGGCACCACCGCCTGATGCGGTCAAGGAACGGCTCAAGGTCATCTATGGCGAGCAATATCATGCCGATATCGATAGCCGTGATACAGCCGAGATCGTCGAAATGGTCGGCCATCTTCGCCACGGTATCCCGATGGGTACGCCGGTATTTGATGGTGCGCACGAAAGCGATATTTCCGACATGCTCGAACTGGCAGGTCTGGATCGTAGTGGTCAGGTCAATCTTTATGATGGACGGACCGGCGACAAGTTCGATCGCAAGGTGACCGTGGGCTATATTTACATGCTCAAGCTTCACCATCTGGTCGACGACAAGATCCACGCTCGTTCGATTGGCCCTTACAGCCTTGTCACGCAGCAACCTCTCGGCGGTAAAGCGCAGTTTGGTGGACAGCGTTTCGGGGAAATGGAAGTCTGGGCATTGCAGGCATATGGCGCGGCTTACACGTTGCAGGAAATGCTGACGGTCAAGTCTGATGACGTGATCGGCCGGACCAAGGTTTACGAAGCGATCGTCAAGGGCGACGATACGTTCGAAGCCGGCGTACCGGAAAGCTTCAACGTTCTGGTCAAGGAAATGCGGTCGCTCGGCCTCAACATCCAGCTCTCCAGCTTTGGTGACGATGATGATGAGACGGACGATGGAATTGCGATAGCGGCGGAGTGAAGCACTAGCGTCACGCCACGCAGCATTTCAAATTTGGGGCGAACGCCCAAGAGGAATTAAGTCATGAATCAAGTATCAAATTTCGCAAATCCGATCGCAAAGGTGGAAACATTTGACCAGATCCAGATCGGTCTTGCATCGCCAGAGCGCATCCGCAGCTGGTCTTTTGGTGAAATCAAAAAACCGGAAACCATCAACTACCGTACGTTCAAACCAGAGCGCGACGGCCTGTTCTGCGCCCGTATCTTTGGTCCGGTAAAGGATTACGAATGCCTGTGCGGTAAATATAAGCGCATGAAATATAAGGGCATCGTCTGCGAAAAATGCGGTGTTGAAGTTACGGTGACCAAGGTTCGCCGGGAACGCATGGGTCATATCGACCTTGCCGCTCCTGTTGCGCATATCTGGTTCCTGAAATCGCTACCATCGCGCATCGGCCTGCTGCTCGACATGCAGCTCAAGCAGCTCGAACGCGTGCTTTATTTCGAAAGCTATGTGGTTATCGAACCCGGTTTGACGGCTCTGGAAAAATTCCAACTGCTGACCGAAGACGAAATGCTCGAAGCGCAGGATGAATATGGCGAAGACGCTTTCTCTGCCGGTATCGGCGCAGAAGCAGTCAAGATCATGCTTCAGGACCTCGATCTGAAGCAGGAACGCGACGATCTGATGGAAGATCTGCGGACGACCAAGTCGACCCTGAAACCCAAGAAGATCATCAAGCGTCTGAAAGTGGTCGAAAGCTTCATCGATTCCGGCAACAAGCCAGAATGGATGATCCTCGAAATCATTCCAGTAATTCCACCAGAACTGCGCCCGCTAGTGCCTCTGGATGGTGGCCGTTTCGCGACCTCCGATCTTAACGATCTCTATCGCCGCGTAATCAACCGGAACAACCGTTTGAAACGCCTGATGGAATTGCGCGCTCCGGACATCATCGTCCGTAACGAGAAGCGTATGCTTCAGGAATCGGTCGATGCGCTGTTTGACAATGGCCGTCGTGGCCGGACCATCACCGGTGCGAACAAACGTCCGCTGAAATCCTTGTCCGACATGCTCAAGGGTAAACAGGGCCGTTTCCGTCAGAACCTTCTCGGTAAGCGCGTCGATTATTCCGGCCGTTCGGTTATCGTAACCGGTCCCGAGCTGAAATTGCATCAATGTGGTTTGCCGAAGAAAATGGCCTTGGAACTGTTCAAGCCGTTCATCTACGCACGTCTTGATGCCAAGGGTCTTTCGATGACGCTCAAGCAGGCCAAGAAATGGGTCGAAAAAGAGCGCAAGGAAGTCTGGGACATCCTCGAAGAAGTAATCCGCGAGCATCCCGTGATGCTGAACCGTGCACCAACGCTTCACCGTTTGGGCATTCAGGCGTTCGAACCGGTATTGATCGAAGGTAAAGCCATCCAGCTTCACCCGCTGGTCTGTTCCGCCTTCAACGCCGATTTTGACGGTGACCAAATGGCTGTCCACGTTCCACTGAGCCTCGAGGCGCAGCTGGAAGCACGTGTCCTGATGATGTCGACCAACAACATCCTGTCACCAGCAAACGGCAAGCCAATCATCGTTCCTTCGCAGGATATGGTTCTCGGCATCTATTATCTTACAATGGATCGCAAAGGCGAGCCGGGCGAAGGCATGTTGCTGGCCGATATGGCCGAAGTGCATCAGGCCCTGGAAATTGGCGCAGTGACCTTGCACTCCAAGATCACCACCCGGGTTCCGCAAACCGATGAGGACGGCAAGCCGATTCTCAAACGTTTCGACACCACGCCAGGCCGTCTGCTGATTGCCGAATGTCTGCCGAAATCGCACCTGGTGCCGTTCGACATCGTCAACCGCTTGCTGACCAAGAAAGAAGTCGGCGACGTAATTGACCAAGTCTATCGTCACACCGGCCAGAAAGACACGGTCCTGTTCGCCGATGCGATCATGGGTCTTGGCTTCCGCCACGCTTGCCGTGCCGGTATTTCCTTCGGCAAGGATGACATGATCATTCCGGACTCCAAGGATGCTACCGTCGCTGCAACACGCGAACAGGTTGCTGACTATGAGCAGCAATATCAAGACGGTCTGATCACCCAGCAGGAAAAATACAACAAGGTGATCGACGCATGGTCCCGCTGTGGTGACACGGTGGCGAACGCGATGATGGACGAGCTGGCCGCGACGCCAGAGGACGAACATGGCCGCGAGCGCGAGATTAACGCGATCTACATGATGAGCCACTCCGGCGCGCGTGGTTCGCCAGCACAGATGAAACAGCTGGGCGGTATGCGTGGTCTGATGGCGAAACCTTCGGGCGAGATTATTGAAACACCGATTATCTCGAACTTTAAAGAAGGCCTGACGGTTCTCGAATATTTCAACTCCACCCACGGTGCCCGTAAGGGTCTCGCGGATACGGCGTTGAAAACAGCCAACTCGGGTTATCTGACCCGTCGTCTGGTTGACGTTTCGCAGGATTGTACGATTGTCGAAGTCGATTGCGGCACCGAAAATGCGCTGGAGATGAAAGCCATCGTCCAGGGCGGTTCGGTTATCGCATCGCTTGGCGAACGTATTCTGGGCCGGACCATGGCCGAAGATATTGTCGACAGCAAAGACGACAGCGTTGTGATCAAATCCGGCACGTTGCTGGACGAAGCGGCGATCCTCGTGATCGAAGAGCTCGGCATCCAGTCGGCGCGCATTCGTTCGCCACTGGTTTGCGAATCCAAGATGGGCGTCTGCGGCACTTGCTACGGTCGTGATCTCGCTCGCGGTACACCGGTGAATATCGGTGAAGCGGTTGGCGTTATCGCGGCCCAGTCGATCGGTGAGCCAGGCACGCAGCTAACAATGCGTACCTTCCACATCGGCGGCGCGGCACAGCTCAACGAGCAATCCAATCTGGAATCGGTGGCAGAAGGTAAGGTCGAATATCGCGACATGCCGGTCATCGAAGACAAGAACGGACGCTTCCTGTCGCTGGCGCGTAGTGGTGTCATCGCCGTGATCGACAATGACGGTCGCGAACGGTCTGCCGATAAGGTGCCTTATGGTACCAGCGTGCTGATCAAGGATGGCGCGGTTGTTCACCTCGGCGATCGTCTCGCCGAATGGGATCCGTTCACGATGCCGATGATTACCGAAAAACCGGGTGTCATCAAATATCAGGACGTCATCGAAGGCAAGACGATGACCGAACAGACCGATGAAGCCACCGGTATCGCACAACGTGTGATCACCGAATATCGGGCTTCGGGTCGCGGCGCGAACAAGGAAGACCTCCGTCCGCGCATGACTTTGCTTGATGAAAACAGCGGTGAAACCGGTCGTTATTTGCTGGCCAATGGCGCTACACTTTCGGTCGAAGATGGCCAGAAGGTTGTCGCTGGTGACGTGCTGGCACGTGTCTCTCGCGAAGCTGCGAAGACCCGCGACATTACGGGCGGTCTGCCACGTGTGGCCGAACTGTTCGAAGCGCGTATTCCGAAGGACAATTCGATCATCGCGAAAATCGATGGCCGGATTGAATTTGTTCGCGATTACAAAGCGAAGCGCAAGATCGCGATTGTTCCTGAAGAGGGTGAACCAGTCGAATATCTGGTGCCGAAGACGAAAGTCATCGACGTACAGGAAGGCGATTTCGTCAAGAAGGGCGACAATCTGGTCTCCGGTTCTCCGGATCCGCATGACATTCTTGAAGTTCTCGGGGTTGAGGCGCTAGCCGAATATCTCGTTTCGGAAATTCAGGAAGTCTATCGTCTGCAGGGCGTGAAAATCAACGATAAGCATATCGAGACGATTGTTCGTCAGATGCTGCAGAAAGTTGAAATCACCAATGGTGGCGATACCACGCTTCTTCCGGGCGAGCAGATCGATCTTGAAGAGATGCTGGAATATAATGCGAAGCTGACCAAGAAGCAGGAACCTGCTGCCGGTAAGCCAGTGCTCCTGGGTATCACCAAGGCAAGCTTGCAAACCCGCAGCTTCATCTCTGCCGCTTCTTTCCAGGAAACCACCCGGGTGCTTACCCAGGCGGCTGTCGAGGGCAAGAAGGATCAGCTGATCGGTCTCAAGGAAAACGTGATCGTTGGCCGTTTGATCCCGGCTGGTACCGGTGCGGGCATGAACCGTGCACGTATCGCCGCAACCAGCCGTGATGCGGCATTGCGGGCACAGCAGCAGAAAATGCTCGACGCAATACAGGCAGCAGCCGATCTGAAAGCGGAAGAAGTAGCAAATGCTGCGGCTTCTGCTCCTGCTGCTGCTCCGGTTGCCGAAGCCGAGCCAACCGCTGCAGACGTGTTCGGCGAGACACCGGTCGAGGAAGCCTTGATTGCTGCGGATAGCTCCGAAGAACAGCATGCTGCCGAACTGGCGCAAGGTGACGAAGCTGCTACGGGCGATTCACATATGGCAAAAACCATGGGTGGAGGCATCGAAGAGAGCGACACCGAAGCCGCACAGGCCGACGAAGACAAGGAAGAATAGACCTTCCCGCCTTTAAATACGTTTAAAAAAAAGCCCCGCTGGAGATGATCCGGCGGGGCTTTTTGTTGTTCGGTCAGCCGCGAGAAGCGGGAACTGGCTAGAACCTGATCTCGCAGACCGACATCTTGCCCTGAACTGTCGTACGCCATTGGCCCGTCCACTGCCCGCCCTGAGAGGCCGCCACAGCCGGACATTTCCGTTGCGCATCCTGCTGGCTCCAGATCGGACCCGCATCAACATTGCGGGTATTGTTTGCGGGACGAGGATCAGGGCGTCGTGCCGGAGGCGGGGACCGGCGCTGCGGCGCTGCGGCCTGTACCCGTGACGATGACTGAATCTGGTACAGGTCACTCTTGGCACCGCCATTTTGGCCATAACCGATCCAGTTGCGGTAAAGGTCCAGCTGCAATTGCACATTGCGCGACCGGTCATCGAGATAGACGGACCATTGATCGCGCCCGGTTTCAGTGAAATTATATATCGCCCGGCCCTGTGCATTATATTCCGTCCAGCGACCAGGACCGCTCGTTTTGAAACTGCCGCCTGCAAAATATACCTGCTGCACGTTACTGCCGTTGGTTCTGGCACGCTCTGCGCGCGGTGAAGGCTGCGGCGGCGTTCTGGTTCGCCCTTCATTGCGGGACGCCTTTGTAATCGCATAGAAATCGCGCATGGGCCCGCCATTGTCACCCAATCTTATCCATTTGCGGTGGATGTCGATTTGCAGCTGTATATTGCGCGACGAATCATCGAGATAGACTGACCAGTCATCCCGGCTGGTCTCTCTGAAAATGAATTTAACCCGGCCATCGGCCCCATATTCGGTCCAATGTCCTCTGCCGGTTTCACGGAACAAGCCGCCATTAAACCTGACCTCTGACACATTATAGCCGTTCACACCTTGCTGCCGCTGCTGCGCGTATGCGGCTTCAGAAGAAACCAGATATGTTGATCCCATCGTGGCAACGGTCAGGCCCATCGCCAACGCTCTGTTTAAAATAGTCATGATTTCCCCGTTTTTCTGGTGCGACCCAGAATCCTGTGTTGCACAGTGTGGCAGCCTATAACAAGTCCATCACCCAAATAAGAAAGGTCCGCCGAAGAGATTTCGGGGGACCTTTCTGTTAGCGAAGACGGGAAGCGCTTTAAGTGATAGCTATTTCCTGCAAGGCCGTTTCCACTGCAGCCTCGCCCTTCACCATCTGCTGGTCTGCAGCGATGAAGGTAACATCGGTTATCCCGATAAACCCGAGCACATGGCGCAGATAGCCGGTAGCGAAGTCAATCTCGCTGCCGATTGCCGTGCCGCCCGAAGCCACCAAGATATAAGCCTTCTTGCCTGTCAGCAGACCTTCAGGCCCATTGGCGATATATTGAAACGTCTTGCGCGCCCGCGCCACCATATCAATCCACGCTTTCAGTGCAGCCGGGATACCAAAATTATAAATCGGCGTGCCGATCACCAATATGTCGGCCGCGAATAATTCCGCCACCAACGTATCGGACACAGCGAGTTCCGCTTTCTGTGCGTCGCTTCGTTCCCCTTCGTCGGTAAAATTGGCGCCGACCCAATTCTCCGTAACAAAGGGTAATGCCACGGCAAGATCGCGGGTGACGATATTATCCGGAGCAAGCCTTTCAACGAGAGCATCGGTCATAGCGCGAGACGATGAACCGGTTTTGCGAGCGCTGGCGTCGATACGGAGGATGTTTCTATTATCGGTCATGAGATTATTTCCTATGTTCTGGGATTAACGGAAAGGATTGGAGGGACGCTCGCCCAAAAACGGGATGGGAGAGCGTCCCTCGGGTAGCGGGTGTCAGTGCTGCGACTCCCATGCCTCGACAAAGACAAATTCCGCATCGTCGATGGCTTCAATCTGCAGCGATGATATATCCCTGATCGCCAGGGAATCCCGGGCACCGACCAGTTCACCGTTGACTCTCACCTGACCGGCCGAACCGACCAGATAGACGTGTGCGCCATCGGCGATTTGATGTTCGACCGTGGTTCCAGCCGTAAGCGTCGCGCCGTAAAGCCGCGCATCGGCTCCGATCATCAGAGCACCGCCTTCGATGTCTTCATCAAAACCACTGGCGAGAATTTCCAGCTGGTCCGAGCGGTCACCCTTCGGAAAGGCTTTGGCATCCCAGCGGGGGGCACCACCGGCAGCACGAGGTTCAATCCAGATCTGGAACAAGCGAGTCCGCTCGTCCTCCAGATTATATTCGCTGTGCATCACGCCGGTGCCGGCGCTCATCACCTGAACATCGCCAGCCTCTGTGCGGCCTTCGTTACCCATATTGTCGCGATGGGTGATGGCCCCTTCGCGGACATAGGTTATGATTTCCATATCCTGATGGCCGTGCATCGGAAATCCGGTTTTGGGGTTTATTTCGTCATCATTCCACACCCGGATCGGGCCAAAACCCATACGGGCAGGGTCCCAATATTTACCGAAGGAAAAATGATGACGGGCCTGCAGCCACTCGTGGTTAACATGGGCAAGGTCCTTGAATGCGCGTTTCTCGATCATTGTCTTTCTCCTGTTAGAGCGGCTCCTTTCCGCTCGTCATGACAATCAGATAGGCGCGCCGATTTGTTTCGAAAATAGACAGAAAAGAAATTGATTGTTTCTATTTGTTTATTAATATGCTGGCTATGGCACTACCTGATTATGAAGCATGGGCAATATTTGCAGCGGTTGCGCGGCACGGCAGCTTTACCGCAGCGGCGAAAGAGCTGAATCTGTCAAAGCCGACTATTTCAAAAGCGATTACCCGGCTCGAGCAAAGCCTGGGCACAGTTCTGTTCCACCGCACTTCGCGCAAAATATCGTTGTCGACGGCGGGGCGCTCGCTGCTGCCGCATGCCCAGCAAATCGCCCATGATGGCGAAACAGCGATGGAAGCAGCGCGCGACACCACCCATTTGCTGCGCGGGCAAGTCCGGATGGCGGCACCGCTCAGCTACGGGCTTTCCCATCTCGCCCCGGTGATTGCCGGTTTCATGACCAAATATCCCGAAATCACGGTTGATGTACAACTCAGCGACGCCAGAATCGATCTGGTGGAAGAAGGTTTTGATCTTGCCGTCAGGATCGCCGCCCTGCCCGACAGCAGCCTGCGCGCGATAAAGCTACGCCGGATCGAGCGCCATTTTGTTGCCGCATCTGCCTATCTAGAACGTCGCGGCAAGCCCGAACATCCATCACAACTGAGCGAACATGATTGCTTCATCTATTCTAACCTGCCCACACCCGAAATCTGGCACCTGACCGGGCCAACTGGGGCAACAGTCAGTGTTCAGCCGAAATGCCGCCTGCGTACCAATAACGGTACTTTGGAACTGGCGTCGTTGATCGCCGGGCACGGTATCAGCAATCTGCCGGACTTTCTCATCGAGGAATATCTGGCAAACGGTCAATTGACCAGAATCCTGCACGACTGGCATTTCGAACCGATCGATCTCAACATCGTCTTGCCGCCCTCTGCATTACGCCCGGCCCGTGTGAATGCCCTGGTCGATCATTTGCGGGACAAATTACGCTAGCCCAAGAAAGACCATCATTTTTCTGTCCTACAGGATCCGCAATTTGTAGCTTTCCATATGAGCCGACAAAATGTTGAAAGGATTCCGCAGTGATCAACTTTTTCCCAGCAGCTATTCTGAATGTTCAAAAATGCCTGTTTTTTGCGAAAATCGAAGGTGAAGAATTTTTTGCTCTTACACTGTAAAGTTTGTAAAGTTCTTCAGCTTAACAGGCCTCAATATTAATGCCGCTCGAAACCGCTTTTCTGTTTCTCATCACAGACCTCATGTTTTATCTCACCTCGGGGCTCGTCAACCCTTGGTCCCCACCGGAGGTCTGCGTGACGCGATCGTGTTGATTGTTGCAGCGCTGATATTGGGATGGTGGAACCTCACCGATAATTCGATGCAAAGTACGTTCAACCTGCCGACAGGAGCAATGGGCTAAATGGACTTCATGATCAGAACCTGGATTTCTCTGGTGGCGTTGAGCTTTGCCGCCCCCCTGTCGGCACAGGAAGGCCCTGATGACGGTGTCAACGCCGACATGATTTTGGCGCTCAAGGGGCTGCAACTGCTTGACCATCGGTTGAACGCCATCGGTTATCGACTGGTCGATGCCAATGCACCTTATTGCGACGAGAAAGCCGCCAGGACCGGTTTGTTGCTCAATGATGTCGCCCAATATGTCGATCAGGAAACCGCCCGTTTCGCGCTCGGGTTCGATGGTTCCATAGGGATCACGGCGGTGGCTCCGGATAGTCCGGCTGAACTCGCAAAATTATCACCAGGCGATACTCTGCTGGCGATAAACACGATGCCCGTCGGTGAAATAGCGACCGACGATCCCGAGCTGTCCAACCAACAGCCGGTCTATCGCAGGGTCGCGGCGATCAATCAGCTGCTGGAACAGGCGCTTGCAGAAGACAAGGTCGAGTTGACGATCTCGCAAGGCGGCATCAGCCGGACCGTTGCGATCGGGAGCGTTATGACATGTCCAAGCCAATTCCAGATCAGGGTCAGCGCCGACAGGAGTGCCAGCGCTGATGGAAAACTGGTCAGCGTCACATCGCGCCTCGCCGAATATTTTCTGAGCGACGATGAATTTGCCGCGGTTGTCGCGCACGAACTGGCCCACAATCTGCTGAAACACCGCGACCGGCTTGATGCGGAAGGCGTCAACCGCGGATTTTTTGGGCAGTTCGGCAACAGCGCCGAAAAGATCAAGGATTCAGAAATCGAGGCGGACCGGCTATCGGTATGGCTGATGGCCAACGCTGGCTATGATCCACAGGCCGCAATCGGTTTCTGGACCCGCTACGGCAAGGAACATGGCAAGGGCATATTATCAGCCTCGACCCATTACCGCTGGAAAAAGCGGGTGCAATTGTTCGAAGAGGAAATAGCGGAAATGGAAGCAATTCGGCCTGTCGACGGCAAATATGCACCGCCGCTGCTGGCCAAAACGGACTGACTTAATCGTCCCGTTAGTAAGCATCCTTGCAATTGCGGCGCTCTTGCTTGTTTTGCGCCTCGTCCAGACAAAGGTCCCGCTGCTTTTTACGGTCGGCAAGCACTTTACGGCCCAGATCTTCTTCCTTTTCGGATTGGCTCTGGGTGGTCGCATCGACGGCCGTTTCGACGACAGTCCCGGCGGCCCGGAACGGTGCCGTAATAACCTTGGTGACACAGCCCGACAATATCAACGGAGCCAGTGACAGTGACAGGATTGAAAATGCGCGCATGAAACCCTCCTTAAACATCTTGTGCAGCCGATATGATGAAGTCCGGATGAATAGCGGATTCCATCAGCGTTGGGCCAGCAGCTTCTCGGCCATCACCCGAATGTCGCTGCCGATTTCCGGATGGGCCAGCGCCATCGCCAGATTGGCTTCGACATAGCCCAGTTTCGATCCACAATCATAGCGCTTGCCGTTAAAGGTCATGCCGTGAAACGGCTGCTTGCCGATCATCTGCGCCATCGCATCGGTCAACTGGATTTCCCCGCCAGCGCCAGCAGCCTGCGTTTCCAATATCCGCATCACCTCGGGCTGCAGGATATAGCGGCCCGGCAGGATCAGATTGGACGGCGCTGTGCCAGCGGCCGGTTTCTCCACCAGGCCTTTGACCTCGGTGATCGGACCATTCCGATAGCCGGGATCGATCACACCATAAGAGGACGTGTCCTCGATCGGAATTTCCAGCGCACAGACAATATTACCACCAAGCCTTTCATAAGCGCTAACCATCTGCTTCATACATCCGGGCGAACCGACCATGAATTCATCGGGCAGAAAAATCGCGAACGGCTCGTCGCCGATAATGTCCCGCGCGCACCAGATCGCGTGACCGAGACCAAGCGGTTCCTGCTGTCGTACAAAGACGCAATCGCCCGGACGGAAGCGGGTGCCGTCGAGAACCGACCGGTCTTTCGATCGATCGGCCATCGTATGTTCCAACTCATAGGCCATGTCGAAATGATCCTCGATCATGCCCTTGCCGCGGCCGTTGACGAAGATCATCTGCTCGATTCCGGCTTCCAGCGCTTCATCCACAGCATATTGGAGGAGAGGACGATCGACGATCGGGAAAAGTTCCTTGGGCATTACCTTGGTGGCCGGCAGAAAACGGGTTCCCATACCGGCAACAGGAAAGACGGCTTTTCTGATCGGTTTCATAGGTCTGCCCTAGTCCTTCAATTTATCAGCGAAACTGGTCCGCAATTTCTGCAATTTCGGCGGGATAGTGGCCACACAATATGGATTGCCGCGCCCTTCATCCGCCCAATATTGTTGATGATAATCTTCCGCAATATACCAGGTCGCAGGCCCTTCGATTGTCGTCACGATCGGTTCGGCCCTGCCCTCGCCGGCACGCAATATTCCGGCCTCGGCTTCGGCGCGCTGTGCATCGTCGACCGGAAAAATCGCCGACCGGTACTGGGTGCCGACATCATTGCCCTGGCGATTAAGTTGTGTCGGATCGTGGGTCGCAAAGAAGATATCGAGCAGATCGGAATAGCTTACCGCCGCATCGTCAAACCCGATCTTGATCGCTTCGGCGTGACCGGTGGTACCCGAACAAACCTCGCGATAGGTGGGGTCCGGCTTTTGGCCTCCGATATAGCCGCTTTCGACGGAATTCACCCCGGCAATGTCGTTGAACACCGCCTCGGTACACCAAAAGCAACCGCCGGCCAAAATGGCTTCCTGCTGTGCCATATAAACTCCTTTTATGCAGAGGCGGCGATGCCCCCGCTATTTGTGTTTTCGCTCGCTTCATCGCGCATAGCGACAAGTAGATACATGGCGGGTGTAACCACGCGAGACAAGAGGGTCGAACTTATCAATCCCCCGATGATGATGAGCGCCAGCGGGCCGTACAGGGCCCCGCCCCAGAATGCGAGCGGGGTCAGGCCGCCGATTGCGGTTATCGAAGTCAACAACACGGGGAGGAAGCGGACCTCGCCGGCTTTCTCGATCGCTTCCCGCAGGCCCATGCCTTGCGCGCGCAACTGGGTGGTGAAGTCGACCAGCAATATCGAATTCTTGATCTCGATCCCGATCAGTGCGATGAAGCCGATAATCGCCATAACACTCAGCGAATTGCCGGTGACAAAAAGAGCCATAATACCGCCAAAAGTCCCGAGCGGAATGACGCCTGCAACCACGATCGTTTCCCGAAACCGTCGAAACTCGGCCACCAAAATCGCTATGATCAACATGATTGAGGTTATGATCAACGGGCCGAAATTTCCAAAGGTCTCGCCAATAGCTTCTGACTCACCGCCCACGGACCATTGATAGCCTTCGGGAAAATCCATCTGCTCCAGCTTCTCCACCGCGCGGCTATTGATCGTTGACGGGATCTCGCCAAAGTCCACCTGCGCCGTGACCAGCACCGTTCGCTGCAGCTGATAGCGCTGGATTTGCGGAGTCACGTTGGTGAGTTTGGGGTTGGTAATCTGGGACAGCGGCACAGAATCGCCGGTACGCGTAGCAACATATACCTTGTCCAGGACCGAAATCGGAAGATTATTCTCAAACGGATAGCGGACGGTCACCGGATAATTATCCCCCTCCTGATCCCGGAAAGACGCGGCCTGTTCACCGCTGATCGCCAACCGGATGGCGCGACGCGGCTCGCCTGCGGCAATGTTGAGCAACGCAGCTTTCTGTTCATCCAGACCGATATCAAGGTCGATCTTGTCGGTATCCACAGGGTTCACGATATCGCGAGCTCCTGGAGTCTGCCGCAACACATCGGCAACTTTGCCCGACAGTTCCTTCAGCTTGTCCAATTCCGGTCCCGCTACCCGAATGACGATCGGTGCTTCCACCGGCGTGCCATTCTGGAAAAGTTCGATCTTCACGCGGGCGCCGGCAATCTGATCGAGCTGCTTGCGCAACCTGTCGATCATTTCCGGGCCTTCCCGCGTGTCCCAATCATCCATGACCGCCAGCACTTCACCATAGTTGGTGCGCTCGGCCCTCGGCCCGACATTGTAGAATACTTGCGGATTGCCGTTTCCGATATTTTCAGCCCGTACGACTATACTGGGTTCGGTTTCCAGAATCTTTGTAACTTCAGCAACAATCCCGTCGGTCCGGTCAAGGCTGCTGCCCTGTTCCGCTTCGACCGAAACCCGGAAATATGGTGCATCAGCAAAAGGAAAAAGCGAAAAACCCAAAGCCGGAACGAGAGCGAAAGCCGACAGGCACAAAACCATTGCCAGTACGACCGTCTTGACCGGCGCGCCCAGAGCGATGTGCAAAAATGGCCGATAAAACCGCTGGATTTTATCATTAACCCAGCGCAGCGCCGGATTGCCTTCCGGATCTTCATCCCGCCGCAACATACGACTGGCAAGAAACGGAATGACCGACAGGGAAATCAGCAACGAGGCAACCACAGTCGCGATTATGGCGATGAAGAAGGACCGAGTATAGGAACCGGCGCCCCCGGGCAGGAACAGTAGCGGCACAAAGGCCAGCACCAGCACAGCTGTAGAACCAATGACCGCCGCACGGATTTCCAGACTGCCCTCTATAGCTGCCTGAATTCGCGTCTTCCCCATTCGCAAATGCCGTGCGATATTTTCTGTCACCACGATACTGTCGTCGACCAGCAACCCGAGCGAGACAATGAAGCCGGCGATGGAGAGCTGGCTGAGATTATATCCCATCGCATAAAGGACCAGCAGGCCGGAAGCGAGCGAGAGCGGGATCGAGATCATGACGATAGCGGACGACCGAAAACCCAGCGGCAGAAGTGTGAAGATGACCAGGGCAATCGCAATCGAAAAGTCACGAGTCAGTTCGTTTAATCGCCGCTTCACATCACGGCTCTGGTCAAATTGCATGACCAGTTTAATATCCGGCGGCAAGATCGAGCGCTGCCGCTCCAGTTCAATATCAAGTTCGTTTTTCAGGCGGGTAACGTCGACCCCGTCCTTCTGGGTCACGGTGAGGAAGACGGCGCGCTGGCCATTGTGGCGGGTCCGGTAAATCTGTTCCTGCGCGCCCCAGCGGACGTCCGCGACATCATCAACGGTCAGAAGCGATCCGTCGGCAGCCCGCAGCGGCAATCCACGAATGGCATCGAGATTCCGGAATGCACCACCGGCCTCGACATTCAGTCTTCGCTCCCCGCTCTGCACAGCGCCGCCCGGCAAATCTGCACCGCCCTGACGCACGGTATCGGCGACCGCGCTTGCGGGTACGCGCAATTCGGACAGCCTATCCGAATTAACCTCGACGCTGACTTCCGGCTTCGGCAGGCCAAAAATCCGCGACTCCCGGACTCCGCTGTTGCGGGTGAAGACCTCGACCATATCGTCCGCATATTTCTCCATCCGTCGCCACGAAGCGGTTTCGCTGATCAGAGCCACCTGCATGACTGCAGCTTCGGTGGTCCGGATCTTGCGATATTCCAGTTTCTGCAATTCTGCCGGAAGTTCGTCCCGGATTGCGGATACTTCGCGGACCACGTCATCAAAATAGCCATCGACGTCACCCGACCATTCGCTGAATTCGACGTTGATCACTGTTCCGCCATCGGTGCTTGTCGATTGCACCTCTACGATGTCATCCAGCCCCTGAAGGACGTCTTCGATCGGCTTGGCGACCGTCTCTTCCATTTCCTGCGCATCGGCGCCGGGCTGGATCGCAATGATGTTGACGGCCGGAATCGGGAAGTGGGCATCAACGGCTTTGGGAATATTGATGAGCGCACTGATACCCAGCACAACGAGCAGAATGAAAAGGACCAGGCTGAGTTGCCAGCGAGAGATGACGAACCGGGCAAGCATATCAGGCCCGATGATCCTTCTGGGTAAACGCGCTGATCAATTTGCTGCTCTGATGGGTTTGATCACGTCACCGTCGCGCAGCTTCTCGACGCCGCGGGTCACAATGATTTCGCCTTCTTTCAGGCCACCAAGAATTTCAAGATTCTCGTCGGTCAACTTTCCGATATCGACATTGCGTTGCTTGACCCGGTTCTTGGCATCAACGACAAATACCAGACCTTCGCCGGTCCGGATGCCGAAAATCGCATTGGCCGGAATAACGAAAGTTGCCGACGATCCTCGTGATACCTCGATTTCGACCTTGCCCAACTGCCCCGACCGCAAACGGTCATTGCCAGGCAGGAGAAAACTTACTTCGAACGTTCCGGTCCGTTCATCGGCCCGTCCATCTTTCTCGCTGACCACCGCGTCGATCGGGAGGTCGGAAATGGATGAAACAAGGACCTTTGCCGGCATGCCGACGCGTATCCGGGCGGCGTCTGCATCGGTCATCGGAACCCGCAATACGAAACCTTTGTCAATTTCTCCCAGCACCAGCGCCGTCGTTCCGGCCGCCACGATTTGGCCCGCGTCGATATTGCGGGTGAGGATTATTCCATTGCCGGGTGAACGAATATCGGCGGTTCGGCTGGCAAATTCCGTGGACTGGATACGGGCCCGGGCGACCCGCATCGCCGCTTCCGCTTGTTCGAGCCGGGCTTTGGTCACCCAGCCATCTTTGAACAATTTCTCGATGCGACCATATTCGGCTTCTGCACGATCGCGTTCCGCGCGCGCTACGCTCAGGTCTGACGCGACCGTACTATTATCCAGAGAGGCAAGAACCGCACCGCGCTTCACCCTGTCTCCTTCTTCAAAACGGACCGAAGCGATTTTGCCGCCGGTGGTAAAACCCAGTGATGTTTCACGGCGCAATCGGACAGTACCCGCGGCGACAATCAGCTCATTTTCGCTAGCCGGCTGGACCGTGGTCACTGCTGCCGGAACGGGATCGGTTGATTTTGGTTTTGCTTCCGGTTCACTTACACTGCACCCGGTCAAGATAACCAGACCGACGGAAATCGATATTATCGTTCTGCCAAGCGCCATATCGCGAACTACCACCCCTATATTCTTCTTAGGTGGCAATATCGGCATGACCAATAGAAAATTTCGAAATGAAACCAAAAAGAGCCGGATTGTGAAACCCGGCCCCTTGGATGTGCTATTAAAGAGTCAGTATCAGCCTTCTGTGCCGACAATATCCTGACCCGAACCTCCGACAACCTTGTAAACGATACCGGCCAATATCGCACCACCGATCGGCGCGATCCAGAAAACCCAGAGTTGCGATAATGCGATGCCGCCTTCGATCAATGCGGGACCCGTGCTTCTTGCAGGATTAACCGAAGTATTGGTCACCGGAATGCTGATCAGATGGATCAGCGTCAGGCCCAGGCCAATTGCCAGCGGTGCGAAGCCGGCCGGAGCGCGACCATCGGTTGCACCCAATATGATCAGCAGAAAGAAGAAGGTCAGCAAGACCTCGATCGCGATCCCGGCCCCCATGGCGTAGCCACCAGGTGATTTGTCACCGAACCCATTCGCGGCCAGTCCGTTCACGGCGAGATCGAAAGCCGGGTTACCGGATGCAATCATGTAAAGCGCTGCTGCTGCCGCAATCGCACCGAAAACCTGGGCGATAATATAGACCGGGATTTCATTGGCCGGAAAGCGTCCACCCACCCATAGCCCTATGGTTACAGCCGGGTTGAGGTGGCATCCGCTGATATGACCAATGGCATATGCCATTGTGAGAACGGTAAGACCGAAAGCCAGAGCAACGCCGAGCAAACCAATGCCGACTTCAGGGAATGCCGCCGAGATAACCGCGCTCCCGCATCCGCCGAAAACCAGCCAGAATGTCCCCAGAAATTCCGCTAGTGATTTTTGTACTGTCGTCATGATTTTCCTCCCGTTGGCTCCAGAATATGCGGCATGATGAAACGCCGAACCGGGTCACTCTATGGAAAAATGGCAGATTCTCAAGGCTCAGCCTTGTAAACTCATGTATACGAGCGCTATTTCCCGGACGCAGCGCGGGCCAATCGATCATTCAACGCAATGCCGATACCGGTTTCGGGAATAGGTGCTACGGCGATTCTGGCTTTGCCACTCGCGTCGGCATCGTGAAGCGCGGCGAACAACATGCTGGCGGCTTCCGCCAGATCTGCGTGCGGCGACAGGTTCCGGTCCCCCGCTACTAGTCCAAAACCAATATGATATTCGTCCCGGTCCGAAGTCCGGGCATTGAGCCTGAGCAGTTTCGATGGCGCATAATGCGACGCCAACTGCCCCGGTGCCTCGATTATGCCTGCACTGGCAGTCGTCGGCGGCTTGTCAGCAATTTCCTCGAGTTGCTTCAGCGTCACCGGACCCGGCCTCAATATCCGGTAGTTTCCATTTGCGATGCCGATTATGGTGGACTCGATCCCGCGTTCGCACGGTCCGCCATCCAGGATGAGCGGCGCACCCTCGCCAAGACTGAGAGCGACATGATCCGCCGTGGTCGGGCTGATGCCGCCACTGCGATTGGCCGAAGGGGCGGCGAGAAACAGTCCCGACTCCTTCAGCAATTCACGCATCACCGGATGGGCGGGGCAGCGCAACGCGATCGTGTCCAGACCCGCGGTTACCGCGGCAGCGACGGCACAATTTTCGCTCTTGGGAACGACGAGTGTCAACGGTCCCGGCCAGAGCGCCTCGGCAAACCGGCTCGCGAGAGCGCCAAATTTTCCGAGCTTTCTGGCTGCATCCAGATCAGGCACATGGACGATCAGCGGATTGAAGTCAGGGCGGCCCTTGGTCCGGTATATCTCCGCAACGGCGCTTGCATTGGTCGAATCGGCGGCCAGACCATAGACGGTTTCGGTCGGTACAGCGACTAGCCCGCCATCGCGCAACCGTACGGTAGCTTCACCAATTGTTACTGTGCCGTAGCGGCGCGCTTCCTCGCCAATATGATCATTTGAGCCTGACATGACCCTGCGCTATAGCGCTGCGGAAAATCAGGCAACAACGGATAGTCATTTCATGAGTTTTACAGCCCCCGGTCGCGAACAGAATTTTGTCCTCAAACATATCGCCGACATTGGCGAACTGGCTGAGCATGATCGCTTTTCCGGTGCGAGCGACGATATGGTCGAGGCCATTGTCGAAGGCATCGGCCAGTTTGCAGCAGGCGAGTTCGCACCCATCAACCGGATCGGCGACACCGTCGGGGCAAAATGGAATGATGGCAAGGTCACGATGCCCGACGGGTTCAAACAGGCCTATGCGCAATTTATCGAAGGCGGCTGGGCATCGATTGACGGACCGGAAGAATTTGGCGGCCAGGGCCTGCCTTATTCGCTGTCGGCGCTGATTCTCGAGACCTGCGGCGCGGCCAATTATGCCTTCACCTTGTGCCCGATGCTCAGCTTTGGCGCGATCGAGGCGCTCCACGTTCACGGGACCGAAGAGCAAAAGGCACAATATCTGCCCAATCTGATTTCCGGCGCATGGACCGGCACGATGAACCTCACCGAACCGCAAGCGGGATCCGATGTCGGCGCGCTGCGTTCTACCGCCGAACCGATCACCGAAGGCGAACATACTGGGAAATACCGGATCAAGGGACAGAAGATATTCATCACCTTCGGCGAACATGATCTAACCGACAATATCATTCATCTGGTGCTCGCCCGGACACCGGACGCGCCGGAAGGCACCCGCGGGATTTCGCTTTTCATAGTGCCTAAATATCACCTTGATGCCGACGGCAATCCCGGCGCGCCCAATGATGTGACCTGTGTGTCGATCGAACATAAGATCGGCATTCACGCGTCGCCGACCTGCGTCATGGCTTATGGTGAAAAGAATGACTGTATCGGCGAGATGATCGGTGGCGAATATGGCGGCATGAAAGCTATGTTCACGATGATGAACAACGCCCGCATCAACGTCGGTTCGCAAGGCGTGCAAATCGCCGAGCGGGCTACCCAGCAGGCCAGCCGTTTCGCCACAGAACGGGTCCAGTCTGCCCGCGCCGGCAGCGGCGACAAGACACCGGTAGCG
>TARA_R110000796_G_scaffold84022_17_pt1 | contig 20478 bp, 18 predicted proteins | sample TARA_R110000796 | Tara Oceans TARA_R110000796 (sample SAMEA4397815) | marine metagenome | biome: Polar Biome; feature: [SRF] surface water layer (ENVO:00010504); material: water (ENVO:00002006), including particulate matter (ENVO:01000060) such as... | depth 5 m
GGATGGACGTCCGCGCTGGCCGTCCACGGAAAGCCTTGCGCGCGTATTGGAATCTGTCGGCAGCCGATTTGAGGATTTCGCCGCGCTGGTCGATGGACGGCGCGGCGCGATTGCCCCCCTGATCGGCTTTGCGCAGGCCGGGCAGGACGGCTTTTTCGATGATGCCGGGTTTCCGGTTGGCGGGGGCTGGGAAGAGGTTCGGTTTCCGGGGCTGGAAACGGAGTCGGTCTATGCATTGGAAATCAGCGGGGATTCCATGGAACCAGCCTACCGGGCCGGAGACCGGATCATCGTGTCGCCGGGCTCGGAAGTGAAGCCGGGAGACCGGGTGGTTGCGAAAACAATTGATGGGGAAGTGATGGCCAAGGTTCTGGCCCGCAAGAATACACGGACTGTTGAGCTTGCCTCGCTTAACCCTGCCTATCCCACCCGCAGTTTCAAGCCGGCAGAGATTGCCTGGCTCGCCCGTATTCTCTGGGCGAGCCAGTAAGCCTTATCCCTTGCGCGGCGCGGGTGCCGCCTGGGCCAGTTCCTCATCCTGGGCGGGCTGGTAGAGCGGGGCGTATTTGTCGACCATGCTGATACCGTCATCCTCATGATAGACGTCACGCCAGAAATTCGGCTCGCCATCTTCATCCACAGTGACGGTCATGTAGGTGATGTGAATCTGGGTTTCAGACTTGAACTCGATTCGTTCCGGATTTGACCCTTCGAGCGCCTTGGAGACATCCCGTTCCGAGACTTCGGGGTCATGCGCGGCAATCCATTTCGCCATTTCTTTCGGCTTTTCCAGACGCACGCAGCCTGAGCTGAAAGTGCGCTGGGCCCGGTCAAACAGGCTCATGCCCGGCGTGCCGTGCAGATAGACCGAATACTGATTGGGAAAGATGATCTTCAGATCGCCGAGGGCATTGCTCGCGCCGGGGCCCTGAACCAGCTGGTAGTTTTCGGCGGCTGCCGGGTCTGTCCAGTCCACCGAAGCGGCGGAGACGGACTGGCCGGTGGCGCGATCAATCACCTTGAAATTCTTGCGGGCTGCATAGGACGGATCCTTGGCGAGCTTTGGCAGCTTGTCGCGGCGCACGATGCTGACCGGCGCATACCAGCGCGGATTTGCGACCGCATATTCCACCTGGTCGGAAAAGACCGGGGTTTCGCGGCTTGGCATACCGACAATGGTTTTCATCGCGATTTCGCGACGGTTATTTCGCCAGCCTTCGGCCGTGAAGGAAGGAATGTTGGCCCAGATATACTGGTCGCCCAGTTCATCATAATGGCGCCAGCGATTCATCGTGTCCGCGATCCGGTCGATCTTGGAGTCGACACTCTCATTCAGGGCGGCAAGCGTATTACCACCTACGACGCCGTCATCTTCAAGGCCGTGATGGCGCTGGAATTCCTTCAAGGCGTCCTGAAGGCGCGCATCAAACACGATCTCCGTGGCAGATGTGTCGGCGTCATCATTCGAGGCCATGCTGATAGTGGACAGGAGTTCACCGGCCCAGGTCTCCGGCTTGTAATAGCCTTCCGCTTCCAGACGGTCGCGCAGGGCCGGAATACGTGGGTCTTCGTCATCCAGTTCAATCGCGTCACCGTCCGGGATGGCGAGCCAGCCGCCCTCCGACCGGATTTCGCGATACTGCTTCAGCTGTTTCTTGAGACGATTGTATTGGGGGTGCTCAGGTTCGAGCTCGGAAAGGATGTCATCGGCATCGCCCCGCGCTGCCTTGATGAGGCTTTTTTGCACGGTGGATTTGGAGGGCGCATCGGTCTTCGATTTGGCCGCTTCGCCATTGTCGGACAGTCCTCCGCTTACGGCAGAGGCCATGCGGATCCAGGCTGCGGTCAGTTGCAGGTCGGCTGTGGCGCGGATCTCGTCGCTGTCGCCTTTCAGGCGCTTGGCGGCGATCTTGTCGAGATTGGCCTTCGAGACATCTGAGGCGACGAGGCCGTAAGAGAAGAGATCACTGCGCGCGCGCTTCAGGGAGCGGATCCCTTTCTCGGTCCAGATCGGCTTGAAGACATTCTGGGCATAGGCGGCGCGCACTGTGGTGAGCACGCCGGCTTCGGTCTCATTACCCAGTTCGCGCGCCAGCCAGTCATTCAGGATCAGGGTCTGGATGGCAGAGGCTTTTTCCGCTTCAAGTTCGCCGCCCATGGCCTCTTTCTCGCTCAGATCGGCAAGCGGGACAGGATCGGCGGGCGCGGCATGCTGGGCGCAGGCGGGAATGGCGGTCAACAGGCCAGCGGTGGCGAGGAGGGTTGATGCAAGAAGTCGGCGATGCGTACGCATAAATAATCTCCAAAAATACTCTTATTAGAGAAGAGCGCGGCCGCCGCATCAGGCTGACCTGGCCGGTCGGGAAGACGGGCGGAACTCTTCGCGGTGTTGCTGGATAAACTGATCGCACCCGCTCCGGTTCCGAAATACGGCCCTGAAAAACATTAGAAAAAATATGGCACCATCTGCGCTCTGATGCGTTTGAGGGGGCATGCGTAATGGTTAAGATGACGCGTGCCTGCCCAGACCAGACAAGAGGACCAGACCCATATTTTCCGAGTTCATGAAATTCATCTTCCTGCCCTGGATCATTGCAACGGCAGAGCCGCACCCGACCCAACCGGTCGGCAAGATCGAGACGGTTCCGACAGGCGCCGGCGTCGAGATTACAGTAAACGGAACGCGCTCTGCGCTGCCCCTGATCTCCGTCTCCGCCATGCCGGGGGATGAGATCAGCCTGGCCATCCCCGAAGAGGCACGTATTGAGATTTCGGACGGGAAATTGAACCGCAACGCGGAGGAAATTGATTGGACCGCGCCGGAAACGCCGGGCCTCGCCGAGATGGTGGTTTCGCATCGCGGGGCCGAAACCCGCCTGAACCTGCTGGTGCTGACGCCTTTCGAGAATGGGGTGGATGATTCCCTCAATGGCTATCGTATCGGGATGTATGCGCGGCCGTTGCGGGATCTTCCGTCCTATGCTGTGCCGCGGGGCTTCATTGACCTGACCGCGATGCCGGAGGATTTGCATGTCTCTCCGAACTTCCAGCTCGGCCAGTTCCGCTGCAAGCAGCAGCCGGGACATGAACCGACCTATTTGCTGATGCAGCCGGACATGCTGGTGAAGCTCGAAACCCTTCTTGCGGCGGCCAATAAAAAAGGTTGGGAGGCGGACACTTTCTTTGTGATGAGTGGCTATCGCACGCCCTTCTATAATGCGGCCATCGGCAATACGACGACTTCATCGCGCCATCTCTATGGGGACGCGGCCGACATCTATATTGACCAGGACCGCGACGGGCAGATGGATGATCTTGATGGCAATGGCCGGATCGACAAGGAGGATGCCCGCGCGCTGGTCAGGCTGATCGACGAGCTTGCGGCAGAGCAGCCGGAAGGCTGGGTTGTTGGCGGCGCGTCGGCCTATGGATCGAATGCGGCGCATGGGCCGTTCGTGCATGTCGATACGAGAGGCTATTCGGCGCGCTGGTAGTCAGCTGCCCACGGTTTCAGCATTCCACATCTGCATGAAGGCGGGCGCCGGGGAGGGGGCGAACTCTGTCTCCGACAAGGCATCGAGCGCGCGCTGGCGATCGGCTTCGGTGAACGCGCCCGTGGTCAGGCAGAACTCGACCGGATTGTTGTTCGGGTCGCGCGTATAGATCGAGTGACACCAATTATGGTCGATCTCGAAGACGTCCAATCCGGCGGCAAGCCATTTCTGTTTCCAGCTTTCCAGTTCTTCCTTCGTGTCCACAGAAAAGGAATAATGGTTCGTGGCCGGGGGAAGTTTCGCGGCGGCGTTGAGGTCATAGACATATTCCTCGCTGCCTTCGGTGTCGTGCAATTCCCAGAAGGCGATGAAGTGGCTGTCATTGCCATCCATGCGGTAGAAGAAATGCTTGCCCCAGCCGCCGCCCATGATCGGGGCGACTTCCACCTTGACCAGCTCAAAGCCCATGATGCCTTCATAGAAGGCGTGGGTGGCTTTCATGTCTTTCGCGGCGAGCGCGAGGTGATGGTAGGCCATGTCAGTTTCCTCCTCTGTCGACCATCGACATTACATCCGTATCCGATCCATCCGGCGCGGCGATCTCGACCACGCGGTCATCGACATCATCATATTCCAGTTTCAGCGCGCGGCTCATGATGGCGTGCATCATATAGGTGCAGGTGATGTAGGTGAATTCGAGGATTTCCTCGTCCGACAATTCGGCTTTCAGGGCCTCGAACACACCATCGGGCACGCGGCCGCGTTGCAGGACCAGGCCGTCCGTGTAGGCGAGCACGGCGCGTTCCAGCGGGCTGAAACAGTCTGCGACCGGCCAATGGGGGATGGCGGCGATCTGGTCTTCGGTCAGGCCGACATCGCGGCAGGCCTTGCAATGCTGCGAGAAGACGAATTGCGAGCCGACGGCAAAGCCGGCGCGAATCTGGCCAAGTTCGCGCAGTTTCGGATCGAGCTTGCGGTTCTTTGACCGGTAGAACTGGAAGCCTTCGGTCGTGTGCTTGAAGGCGTCCGGCACGATGTTGAAAACCGTCCACCAGTTTCCGGGCGTGCCGGTGGCGGTGCCGGGCTCGGCAATCGGGTCGCGGTCGGCAAACAACAGATCGAAAATCTGGTTGGCAAACGGATTGCCGGCTTCGCGGCCCGCCTGTTTCAGTCGTGGCATACGCGTATCCTCCCGGTCGGGAGTGTACCACCACGCGGAAAGAATGACAGGCATGACAAGGGGCCGTCACGCGAGGGAAACGGGCGGAAAGGAATGGCTTTTCGGGGGAGTCAGCCCGAGCTTTCCCACGTCTCCAGGCCCACGCTGATCTGCGCGGGCAGCAGCGTGGCCAGCGCGCCAAGCTCTGGCGAGAGACGAAAGGCGGGCGTTGCTGCGCCGACCATTGGCTTGGGCTCGCCGTTTTTCTGCAGGCGTTTGAGGGTGCGGGCGAGGCGGGTTGCGTGGGCTTCGGGCGCGGCAATCACGCGCCGGAGCGCGGCGATGCGGGCCATCAGCTTGTGTGGGGAAACGGGTCCATAACTGGTACCGGAAATGTCCGGAAAGCCGCCGGGGCCTTCAAAGGCCTGGCGCGCGGGCAGCAGTGTCAGCCGTCTGGGCGAAAGGCGGGGGAAAATGGCCAGCTCGACGCCTTCGGGCAGGTCGGGCTCTGGTGCGGGATTGGCAGGAGCCGGGCGCGGCGGCGTGGGGGCAAGCTGCAGGCCGAGCGCCATTAGGAGGATCAGCCGACGGACGATTGTCTCAAGGATGCGGAGCCGGCCGGAGACGCGCTGTGCCAGGCCGCGCCCGATCCGCTTCGGCCCGAGATGCAGGTTCGCCAGGGCCGACGCCTCCAGCACGGCAAGGGCGGCGTGTTCGAGCCCACGTTTGAGAATGTCGGTCTGCGCATTCATGCGGGAAGTATGAGGGCAGGGGCTATCAGTCGGATAGGGATTTAAGTTCGGGTATCTCTCCTGCTTGGCCAACTCAGGCGCAATTGTCAGGCTTGAGGTTCACATCTTTCAGCAGTACGCATGTTTACTGCATAGAGGTTGCCGAGGGAGAATTTTCTCTAAAGCGGGCCGAGAGTGATGATGCGCAAAAGAAGCAAGGTCTGCGATATATGAGGCGTCCCATTCCAGACCCCAGCGATCCGCACCCCATGAGTGATTACGACATGTCGCGAATGGTGCATTTCGATAAATTACCGGGTGTGGTCCAGGATCTCGTGCGAGATATGCCGGTCTGGCAGACCCACCCTGCACTGCTTGACCAGACAGCTGTCACAATTTTCGTGCCGGAAAATCTGGCAACGGAAGATGAAGCTGACTTCTGTTTGCTTTCCCCGGGGATGGATGAATGTTTTTTGAACGCGTTACGGCATACTGAATGTGATCCATCACGCAGGCAGTTCCCAAGTCCAGGAAAGGGCTTCGAGAGTGTAAAGGAGACGTCGCTTGTCCTTCGCTTGGCCGCCGAATTTTTCGACACGCAGGAAGAGGCCGACGAGTATTTCCGGGACGATCCAATTACCATCATAGTCTTGAGGAAATGCCTGCTTGCCCGTCCGGAGGGTACCTCGAAGCTTCTCAGCCTTTTCGAAGATCGGTTAAGTGTCCGTGCGGCCACATATGATGAGCCCTTGCTGAATGATATCGCGCCGCAACTGACGGCAATGGACGTTACAGTTGTTCTGGATGCGATTGATCTGGAGCGTTCCTCTTACAGTATTGAGAAGCTCGGCAATGGATATTTTTTTGTGAATGATTTCAAAAGTATGCATCTTCGGCCTGAGGTGACGAAAGGTCAGCTTTTGTTCCGGCCTGATCGGGAGCGCTACAAGATGTGCGTTGCCAAGTCCGTATTTCCTGAACTTGAGGCGGTGTCACCAAACATCAGATTCAAGTCCCTGGTCGCAGGATATGTCCCTGAGTCCTCTATTTTGCAGTGGTGATTATTGCGGGGGAGAAGGGTCGCGAACACTGGACTTGTGTTCGCGCGGAGAATTGGTGAGACGAAAATACATTGTAGTCCATTTCATCGTTCTTTGCCCTTTTCCGGCAAATAAGATTTCTCAAGATAAGCGCGCTTCGGTAGATCGATCAAACGATCAAACTTATCACTGCACACTGACTTTCGGTTCACCACTATCTTTTGAAATTCGAATGTTCGGCCTGACCCGTCCAGCATCTCAACAGTGTGTTTGATCCGTGCGGCAAACATCAGCTCATTTATGGTCTCCTGGGTCGTGTACCGCCAGTATGGAATCATACTCCTGTCCGCTATAGATATTTGGAACGGCGCTTCCGCATAGGTGAGCAATTGTTCGATGGACAATCCCAGACGTTCGCTGAAGTTGGATGCCAGCCATTCCCGGTCCTCTGACGTCAGCGTTTGACCCGGAACGAAAACGCGGGCGATGCCAGAGTCCTCTCCCGCAGTGTTCAGAAGCTCAACATTCCCGAAACTCAAACTTATAAAGATGGGAGGAGACTTGTGGAGGCATGCCAAGTAGCCAGACCGGCCCTCAGGATAGGTCCACTCGCAATTGCGCGTATCCTGAAAAAGGAAATCCCTTTTACCGGTCTCATATAGCTCTTTGATTTCACGCTCATTCAGGAATGACACTGAAAGGTCAATTAAATCAGGATCAGGGTCCTCGTGGAAGCCATAAGGTCTTACATTTGCATAGGGCAGATCGGCCGACAGTGCGCTGAGCTTTTCAAACGCCGACTCGTTTTCCCTGACGATTGTTTTGCATTCATCACGGAACTGGGACAGGTACAATTGCTCTCCCAGCCAGCACGAACTCAATGGAATTGCGAGCAAGCAGAGCGATAGCTTTCGCAGTGCGGACTTCGGAAGGCGCCAAACATATCGCGCACCGGCTTTCTTTCCTAAGATCACTGAGAAGCCTTCATCGTTTGAGAAAACAAGGCCCTCTTTTTGGACCTGAGACCAAGATCAGATTTACCATCCCGCAATCACGTTGAAGTTGCAATATTCGTGTGGTGGGCACCTCTTTGCTCAACCCGCCCTACAGATTGCGTCGCTGCCGCCTCCCGCATTCTCTGCTTGCCGCCGGGTCATTTAGGCGTCACAAACGATCCCCATGGATTGGGGTAAGCTGAAGTCTTTTCACGCGGCAGCGGAAGCTGGCAGCCTGACGTCTGCGGGCGAGCGGCTGGGCATTTCGCAGTCAGCGGTGTCGCGCCAGATCGCCGCGCTGGAAGAGGCGCTCGGCGTCTCCCTGTTCCAGCGGCATGCGCGCGGCCTGGTGCTGACCGATAGCGGCCATACGCTGTTCCGGTCGACCATGGAAATGGCGACGGCGGCGCAGTCGGCCAACACGCTGCTCAAGGACCAGCAGGAAACCCCGCAGGGCGAATTGATCGTCGCCGCGCCGGTGGCCTTCGGCTCAACCTGGCTGGTGCCGCGGCTCGGCGGGTTTGCCCGCAAGCATCCGGACATGAATCTCGATCTGCGCCTCGATGACAGCCGGGAATATGATCTGCTGAAGCTGGAGGCCGAATGTGCCATCCGGTTGTGGGCCGCCGACAAGGCCGACCTGATCCAGCGCAAGCTGGGCACGGTGGCAACCAATCTCTATGCCTCGCCGGAATATCTCAAGGCCTATGGCATGCCGCGCACGCCGCAGGACCTCGATAATCACCGCATCATTGCCTATGGCGATGAAAGCTCGCTGCTCGACGTGATGAGCTTTGCCTGCCGGGTGGGCCGCGATGACAGCCCGCCGCGCCCGGCGGCCCTGAAGGTCAACAATGTGTTCGCCATGTTGCGCGCGGTCGATGCCGGGCTGGGGATCGCGGACGTGCCGGATTACATGGCGGGGACGATGCCGCGCCTTGTGAAAGTGCTGCCGGAAACGGTCGGGCCGATCTTCGATCTCTATTTCATCTATCCGAGCGATCTGCGCCGCTCGAAGCGCGTGTCGGCCTTCCGGGACTTCATCACGGCTGAGACCGAAATCCTGCGCCGACCGGCTATGCGTCAGAATTAGTCAAAAATGCGACATCCATGCGTAAATGCATGAAAGCTCTGCTGTCTCGTTGGTTGTAATCAGCGTTGGAGAGGTTATCTACCACGCATGCCAAGGGCCTCGGGCATTAACCCAATCCTTCCTCCGATTGGGCGTTTCCTCCCCCCTACGGGGCCCGATACTTTCAGCCCGGCGCGTTCAATCGCTGCCGGGCTTTTTTTTTGCCTTGGAGTCAGGGCTCTGCTGGCCGCTTTTTTCATTAACTGAATGCAAGATTGCCGCGCCTCATGGGGGCCGTCAAGCCCGCGAGACGCGGCAAGTGTTGTGCAGTGCAATATACAGGACGCGCCGGCCCGAACGCGGCGCTGCCCGGATCAGAGATTGGCGCGCAGCATCCAGGCGGTTTTCTCGGCAATCGCGGCGCGCTGGGTCATCAGGTCGGCCGTGACGGCGTCGCTGTTATCCTCGGCAATTTTCAGCCCGGCCTTGGCGGCGCGGCTGACGGCTTCGTGGCCCTTGACGAGATTCTCGACCATCGTGTCGGCGTCCGGAATGCCATTGTCAGGCTTGATCGAGGCAGGCTCGACCATTTCCCCGGCAGAAGTGGGGGCGAAGTGGCCGAGGGCGCGAATGCGTTCGGCGATTTCGTCGAGGGCCATCCACAGCTCATTGTACTGGGTTTCGAACATGGTGTGCAGGCTGTTGAAGCGCGGGCCGGTCACGTTCCAGTGGTAGCCATGTGTCTTGGAATAGAGCGCATAGGTTTCCGCCAGCAGCACACGCAGCGCGTCTGCGGAAGTGTTGCGGGCTTCATCGTTCAAACCGATATCAACGGGCATGGGGTAACTCCTTTTTCTCTCTTATCAAGGATGTAAGAGCCGTCTTTGTTCCATTCAAATCAATATGTGGAACACCGGATATAGGGTTACTCTATAGCGGGTTTCTATGACAGGTTTGCACAGAACCGCTGGATCCGCGTGAGCGCTTCCTGCAGCGCCTCGGTCGAAGTGGCATAGGAGACCCGGAAGGCCGGGGACAGGCCGAAGGCTTCGCCGAAGACGATGGCGACCTTTTCCTGTTCCAGCAATTCGGCGGCAAAATCCTTGTCGGTCTCGATCACTTTTCCGGAGGGGCTGGTCTTGCCGATCACGCCCGCGCAGGACGGATAGACATAGAAGGCGCCTTCCGGCGTCGGGCAGGTGAGGCCCTCGGCAGCGTTGAGCCCGGCCACGACCATGTCGCGGCGCTTCTGATACGCGGCGCGGCGCTCGGGCAGGAAATCCTGTGTGCCGTTCAGCGCCTCGACGGCCGCCCACTGGCTGATCGAGCAGGGATTGGAGGTGGTCTGGCTGATCACCTTGCGCATGGCCGTGATCAGCTTTTCCGGGCCGCCGGCATAGCCGATGCGCCAGCCGGTCATGGCATAGGCCTTGGAGACGCCGTTTACGGTGAGCGTGCGGTCATACAGGGCCGGCTCGACCTGGGCGATCGTGAAGTATTCGAAATCGTCATAGACGAGGTGTTCGTACATGTCGTCGGTCATCACCCAGACCTGCGGATGGCGCAGCAGGACATCGGCAAGGCCGCGCAGTTCGTCTTTGGTATAGGCCGCACCAGTCGGGTTCGACGGCGAGTTCAGGAGCAGCCATTTGGTGTTCGGCGTGATCGCCGCTTCGAGCGCTTCGGGCGTCAGCTTGTAGTTCGCATTCGGGCCGCATTCGACTGGCACCGGCGTGCCGCTGGCGAGCAGGACCATGTCCGGATAGGACACCCAATAGGGGGCCGGGATGATGACTTCGTCGCCGGGATTCAGCGTGGCGAGGAAGGCATTGTAGATGACCGGCTTGCCGCCTGGCGCGATGTGGATCTGGCTGGGTGTGTAGGTCAGGTCGTTCTCGCGCTGGAATTTGGCGCAGATCGCTTCCTTCAGTTCCGGGATGCCGTCGGCGGGCGTGTACTTGGTCTTGCCATCGCGGATCGCCTGGATGGCGGCCTCCTTGATATTGTCCGGCGTGTCGAAATCCGGCTCGCCTGCGCCGAGGCCAATCACGTCATGGCCGGCCCGTTTCAGCTCATTGGCCTTGGTGGTGACGGCAATGGTGGCGGACGGCTTTACGCGGTCCAGGGCATCGGAGAAGCGGAAGGTGTCGGACATGAGGTTTTCCCGTGAAATGTCACGCGCGGCGGCGTTTGCCCTCGCTTAAGCCTGAGGGCCCCGGCCTGCAAGGGGAGGGCGAGGGTAATTCTGACGCATGGCCCCGGCGGGCGGGCGCCAATTCTTACCCGTCCATTAAGCATGACTGGGAAAGTCACATACCGGTATAGGCGGGATATTAGCCTCGTTTTGGCATGATGGCGTTTATTGAGAGCCAGTCGGAAGGCGTTCCCAGGACGGGATTGACGGACGGAGCCATGAGTAATTCATCAAGTATGGACCTGTTGAACCGGGTCCTGGACAAGATCGCTGAAGTGGCCAATGAGGCCTATTACGACTTCTCGCGCTGGGTGCATCGCCTGGACGACATGGAGAAGCTGTTCTTCATGGTCGTCTTCATTCTGATCCTGTTCATGCTGATCCTGGTGCGTGCCGGGCGTCGCAAGGTGAACCCGGCGCCGGGGCGATCTTTTGTCTCGTCGGTGGTGCTGGTGATGCTGTTCAGCTTCGCGGCAGGCTGGATGATGGATTCCCGCTTCGAGATGCAGGATGTTCTCAACTTCTTCTGAGGCTCGCATCTGCGGCCAAGCCAGACTATCTGTTGAGGTATGAACCCGACTGATTCCGGCGCGACCTCCCTTCGGGGCATTGACGTCATCAAGGACAATCTCAAACGGCTGCCTGCCAAGCCGGGCGTCTATCGCATGTTCGGCGAACATGACGACGTCCTGTATGTGGGCAAGGCGCGGGACCTGAAGGCGCGCGTTTCGAACTATGCCCGCCTTGGCGGCCATACCCAGCGGATCGCCCGCATGATCTCGATGACGCGGCGGATGGAATTCGTCGTCACCGAGACCGAGACCGAGGCGTTGTTGCTGGAAGCGAGCCTGATCAAGAGCCTGAAGCCGCGCTTCAACGTGTTGCTGCGCGACGACAAATCCTTTCCCTACATCCTGATCCGCCGCGACCATGAAGCGCCGCAGATCAAGAAGTATCGCGGCTCCAAAATGGACCAGGGCGATTATTTCGGCCCGTTCGCCAGCGCGGGTTCGGTGATGCGGACGCTCGACACATTGCAGAAGGCCTTCCTGCTGCGCACTTGTGAGGACAGTGTCTACAGCGTGCGGACCCGGCCCTGCATGTTACACCAGATCAAGCGCTGCGCCGCGCCGTGCGTGGGCCTGATCTCGACCGAGGATTATCAGGCGCTGGCCGACCAGGCCGCCGACTTCCTGCGCGGGAAGGGGGCCGACCTCCAGAAGCGGCTCGCGGCCGACATGGAAGCGGCGGCAGAAGATATGGAGTTCGAACGGGCCGCGCGCCTGCGCGACCGGATCCGGGCGCTGGCCCATGTCCGCGCCAGCCAGGACGTGAACCCGGAAGACATCGAAGAGGCAGATGTGTTTGCCATCGAGATGGATGGCGGGGTCTCCTGTGTGCAGGTCTTCTTCATCCGGGCGGGGCAGAACTGGGGCGCGACCGCGCACTATCCACGCCATGAGCGCGAGCAGACACCGGAAGAAGTGCTGTCGGCCTTCCTCGTGCAATTCTATGACAAGCGTCCGCCACCCAAGCTGATCCTCGTGAACCGGATACCGGACCAGGCCGAACTGATCGCCGAAGCGCTTGAGCTGAAGGCGGGCCGCAAGGTCGAAGTGCGCCGGCCGGAACGCGGCAGCAAGAAAGACCTCGTCACGCAGGCGGCCCGCAATGCCGGGGAAGCCCTGTCGCGCAAGCTGGCCGAGACGGCGAGCCAGGCGCGCCTGCTGGCGGAAGTGGCGAAAGTGTTCGAGCTGAAATCGCCGCCGGAACGCATCGAAATTTACGACAACTCCCATATCCAGGGATCGAACGCCGTAGGCGGAATGGTTGTCGCCGGGCCGGAAGGCTTCATGAAGAATGCCTATCGCAAGTTCAACATCAAGGACACGAGTATCGAGCCGGGCGATGATTATGGCATGATGCGCGAAGTGATGCGCCGCCGCTTTTCCCGCGCCCTGAAGGAACGGGAAGAGGGCAATGGCGCGAACTGGCCGGACCTCGTCCTGATCGATGGGGGGCTTGGCCAGCTGAACGCCGTGATCGAGGCCCTGGCAGGAATTGGTGTGACCCCGGAGGATGTGAATCTCGTCTCCATTGCCAAGGGTGTGGACCGGAATGCGGGCCGGGAACAATTCTTCCGGCCGGGCCGGGCTCCCTTCAAGCTGCCGGAGACGGCGCCTGTGCTCTACTATCTTCAGCGCTTGCGGGACGAGGCCCACCGCTGGGCCATCGGCGCGCATCGGGCCAAGCGATCCGCCGCTATCAAGACGTCACCGCTCGACGAGATCGAAGGCGTCGGCCCCGCACGCAAGAGGGCGCTGCTGCACCATTTCGGATCGGCCAAGGGCGTGTCCCGCGCGAAGGTCGCGGATCTGATGGATGTGGAAGGCGTCAATGAAGCGCTCGCCGAACGCATCTGGGGTCATTTCAATAGCGGCTAGGCGTGCCTCTGCTCGACGCGGGCGTTGAGGTTTTCGATATAGCTTTCCAGCAGATGGACGAGTTCGTCTTCCAGCACATCCGGGTTGAGCTGGAGCTCCGGTTCGCCCGCCGCAGCGCGCAGGAGTTGCACGGCGGTGTGCGTCAGGATGAAGACGGCCTCACGCCCATGCGGGAAATCGAAACTTTGCTGTCCACTGATCGATTCCAGAAAGGCGTAATGCTGGCGGCTCATCTCGTCGCTGCCGCCAGACCGGAACAGCGCATCGGACAGGATAAGCCGTGTCTGGGGAGATCCTTTCGGGCCATACATGAGGGCACGGATGATCGCGCGAATGCCGGAGGTTTCAGGCGCTTCGAGCACCAGCGCCGTGATCATCTTCCGGACATCATCGCTCTGGCGCTTGCTGAGCGCATAGAGGATCGCCTCCCGATCGGAGAAGTATTGGTATAGCGTGCCGATACTGACGCCGGCGCGGTCGGCAATGTGATTTGTGGTCAAGTCTGTGAGGCCATCCGATTCCAAAAGCTGAAACGTCGCTTCCAGTATAGCCTCCACGGTCGCCTGCGCGCGCGCCTGTCTAGGTTTTCTTCTTGTCTTTTCAGTCACTTGTGCGTTCCGATTTGCTTAACTATACGCATATCCTGATGCGAGTGGAATATCTGAGCATTGCTTACATTATAGGGCGTCGACTGCCAAGAACACTACAGGAGGCGTCTGGATGAATCCCTCGCTCGCGCAGGTACACGAACGAATTGCACTTCAAAAGTCAGCCTTGCCGGAGATGTACGGCAATATCGATTTTTCTCAGTCGCCGGAACGCTACACAGAATGTATCGAGGACAGCTCGCTGCCGGAATCCCTGCGCCAGATGCCGCCGCCCCCGGCGGATATGGTCGGGCGGGTGAAGGCCTACACAATGCTGGGGGATGTGACCGCGGATGCCTATGCGGCGCTGATGGGGGAGTATGGCTTCAAACGCCTCGTCGAGATGCTGACGACCGCCTGCGACAAGGGCCTGGGCGCTGTGCCCGACGCGCCGCCGGAGCTGGTGGCGCTGATCGAGGAAATGGAAGCTAAGCCTGATTGGCTGGACATGGATCTCGTGCGCGAAGGTGCGCGCCTGAACCGGCTGCCGATGGCGATCACCTCTCCGTGGATGATCCGGGGCGCCTTTCTCGCGACCTTCCTGAACAAGTATACCGCGCTGCCGATGGCGATCACGGGGACGCTGGGCTATTCCACGTCTGCGCGCCGCGTCAACGAGACGGCGACCTTCTTCACAGTCACCACGCTGCCCGGCGCGCTGGAGCCGCGCGGCGAGGGCTTCAAGGCCGCCGCCATGGTGCGCCTGATGCATTCCATGGTCCGGTTCAACATCCTGCGCAAAATGAAGACCTGGGACGTTTCCGTGTACGGCATTCCGGTGCCTCAGGTGGATCAGATGCCGGCTGGCCTGATTGATGTGTTCCTGCTCGCCTATCAGATGCTGGGCGAAGGGCGGACCGAGTTCACCGCCGAGGAGCGGGCGCGTGTCGAGTTCAGCCGGTATCGGTGCTACTTGCTGGGCCTGCCGGAAGACCTGCTGATGGATACGCCGCAAGGCATCATCGACATCATGAATGCACGCAGCGCGTCCATCCGGGAAGGCTTTGATGACGAAACCTGCGGCACGCTCGTGCGCGCAACACTGGAGGCCTACCTTCCGCCAGACCGGAAGCTCGGCCATCGCGTGTTCAATGCGCTGGAAAAGCGGCTCGCGCGGCTCGTTCTGGTGAAGCATTTCCTGGGTGGCGACAGCCAGATAGCGCGTGAGATCGGCGTCCCGGTCGGGCCGCTGGACTATGCCGTCGCGATGGTCCTGTTTCCCTATATTTCGGCGAAGATGGCGCTGTATCGCTTCGCCCTGTCCGTGCCCGGATTACGGGGTATGGCAGACCGCCGCCTGACCGCACGCATCCGCCGCCTGCTCAAGCGCTATGGCCATGCCGAGTTTACCACAGATGCTGAAGCTTATCGTCCTGCAGTTCCCGTGACTGCATGACGGTGGGAGGGGAGTTTGGTGCCCCCCGAGGGACCCGGGTGGGCGGGGGGCATCAAACGTTTTTTAATCCCCACTGTCCATGGACAAGATGATCTGGGCATAGCCTTCCGACAGGCGCTTCATGTTCTCGACCGCCAGGCGCTCATTGGTGCCGTGAAAGCCGGACAGGTCTGCCGGGCTGAGCACGGACGGCGCAAAGCGGTAGACGCTGTCGGTGATCGCGCTGGCATAGCGGGCATCCGTGGCGCCCAGCACGAGGCCCGGCGCAACCGGTACGCCGCCCCCCTGGGCATCCGCCACGCTGGCAAGCACAGCATAGGCCTTGTTGTCGGTGGGGGAGACGGGCGAAGCTTCGCTGCCGCTGATGCCGCCGTCGGAAACCGTCACCTCAATCCCCTTGATGTCAGACGTGACGTCCTTCACATGCGTGATGACGTCCTCCACCGTATTGTTCGGGTGCACACGGAAATTCACCGTCGCCATGGCGCGCTGCGCCAGGACGTTTTCCTTGGCAGACCCCGTCAGCATGGTCGGCGCGGTGGTCGTGCGGATCATGGCATTGCCAGCCGGGATGCCAGCCATGGCGGAATCCACACTGCCTTCGAATAGCCAGAGATTGGCAAAGGCCATTTTCTGCATGAAGGGCAGGTCGGGCGCGGAGACGCGGAAGAGGTCCGACACCGGAGGTTTGGAGAAATCCGCCGGCATCTGGTTTTCATCAAGGGCGACGATGGCGCGGGCGAGGCGCACGGCGGCGGAGTCGCGCGGCGGTGTCGAGGAATGTCCGCCTTCGGCCAGCGCCGTCAGGGTCAGCGTGAGATAGCCTTTCTCCGAGACGCCGATATAGGCCATCGGCTTGCCGGTGAGCGGGGACGGGTCGATGATCGCAAAGCCTTCGTCTAGGGCCATGACCGGTTTGATGCCGCGTGCCTTGAGCAAGGCGATCCCGGCCTCTGCGCCATTGCCGAGCACTTCCTCATCATGTCCGAACATGAAGATGACGGTACGCTTCGGCTTGAAGCCATCTGCGGCGAGCGCGTCAGCCGCTTCCATCAGGGCGACGAGGCTGCCCTTGTCGTCGAGCGCGCCACGACCATAGACATAACCATCGACAATGTCGCCTGCGAAGGGTGCGCCAGTCCAGTCGCTCTCTGTGCCGATATTCACGGGCACCACGTCCTGGTGGGCCATCAGCAGCAGCGGGTCGAGCGAGGTGTCAGAGCCTTCCCATGTGTAGAGCAGGGTCAGGGTGCCGGGCACCAGTTCGCGTGTCATGGCATCATGCGCGGCCGGGTAGGTCGTCTCCAGCCAGTCATGCAGCTCCAGCCATGGGCCTTCCTGGCCGGGGCGGGGATCGCCGGAAGCGACAGTGATGGTACGGAACCGGATGGCTTCGCTGAGATGGCCAGCGGCGCTGTCTGCGGAGACGGCAGGGACGTCCGGCAACGCCACGCGTTCACCGGCCGAGGCACCGCCATAGGTGAACGTGCGGAACAGGATCACCCCTATCAACAGCACAATCAGGGCAATCGTGCCCAACAGGATTTTCTTCAGCATCGGTCCATTTCCTCCCGGCTCATCTTTTCTCCGGTGTCAGGCCCGACCGCCCCGACGTCAAGCGCTCAGGGGATAAAAAAATGACTTGGCCGTCACGTTTTTACCGGGCAGGCTGTGCACATGACTGACGCTCGTGGCCCGCGCCTGTCCCTACCGAGAGTACTCGCCTTTTCCTCGCTCAGCATACCGCTGGCGGGGGTCGGATTGCCGTTGGCGGTGTATCTTGCACCGCTCTACGCCAATGAAGTTGGCCTTGGACTGGAGCTGACCGGCTTCCTGTTCATGGTCCTGAGGTTCTGGGATGTTCTGACCGACCCGATCATGGGGTATGTGGTCGACCGCTATCGCAGCCCGTGGGGCCGGGTACGGCACTGGATCGTGCTCAGCGTCCCGCTGCTGGGGCTTGCCACCTATTTTGTCTATATGCCGGAACGGGGCGCCGGGCCGGGCTATTTCGTCGTCTGGATGCTGCTTTTCTATGTCGGTTTCACCCTGTTGCAGACGGCGCGGTCGGCCTGGGTGCCGGCAATTGCCGTAGACTATGATGATCGGTCCCGCTTCTTCACCTGGGCGGAAGTGACCAGCATTGTCTCCATGTTGGCGCTGCTCGCGGTGCCGGCGATCCTGGCAATGTCCGGGGTCGAGGTCGATCGGTTCGGGCAGGTCGCCGTAATGGGCTGGGCCTTGCTGATCTCGCTGCCAATCGTTGCGTTTCTCTCCTGCGCCTTCGTGCCGGACAGGCAGATGCGGGGCGACCGCGGCAATGCCATGAAATTCGATTTCAAGGCCATCGTGGCGGCGCTGAAAAACCGGTATCTTGGTTCGGTACTCCTGATGGAATTGCTGGTCGGGACGGCGATCGCGATTACCGCGTCGAACTATCTGTTCGTGGCGGAATATGCGTTCGGCCTGTCGGATTCTATGTCCAGCATTGTCTTGATGATCTTCTTTTCCACGGCGGTGGCGGCCCTGCCATTCTGGCTCAAATTCTCGGCCCGCACGGAGAAGCACACGGCGTTCCTGTGCGCGGTGCTCATGGGGATGTCGAGCTATGTGATCTATTATTTCGCAGCACGCAGCGGCGGCGGCTTCGGGCCACTCTTGATTGGCGCGCTCGTCAATGGGGCAGCCTTCAGCGCGCCGGTGGTCATTGCGCGCTCCATGGCGGCGGATGTCGTGGAATACCAGGCCGCCAAGACGGGGGAGAACCGCGCCGGGATCTACTATTCCGTGCTGACCAGCGTCTACAAGGTGGGAAACAGTCTTGCTTTCGGGATCGGCTATTTCGTGCTGGGCCGGGTCGCAGGCTTCCGGCCGGGCGTGGAGAATTCTCCCGAAGCCATTCACGGCCTGATCATCGTGTTCTGCCTGTTGCCCATGATCCTGTATGGTCTCGCGGCAATTGTGGCGTCCCGCTATACGCTCACCCGGTCGATGCAGCTCGACATCAGCAAGAGCCTCGATCCGCGCGGACCCGAGATGCTGGATTAGCCCGGACTAGAAGCCGCCGCCTTCAGCCAGCCATGCAGCTTCCTCAATGGTCGTTTCACGGCCAAGCGCCTTGTTGCGGTGTGGGAAGCGGCCGAAATCCTGGATCACTTTCAGGTGCTGTTCGGCATAGTCGAGCGTGCTCTTGGCAAACTCCTTGAATTCGGGGCGGGCATCTTCGACCAGTTCTCGGAACAGGGCGACGCAGCGTGTCTGGTCTTCCAGCGATTCCGAATGTTCCAGCGGCAGGCAGAAGAAGACGCGTTCGGTCTCACTGAGCGCCTTGTGCCCGTTCAGGGCCAGACCATCCTTGCACATACGAAGGGCAAGTGAGTCCTGGCGGAACGCGCGCGCCTCGCCGCGAAACAGGTTGCGGCTGAATTGGTCGAGCACGATGATCGCCGCCAGTCGTCCGCGCGGGCCATCACTGGCCCAGTCATCGGAAAAGGGGAGGTGGGAGGCATCTTCCAGCAGGCCCAGGAAACGGGCCCGGATTTCGGCATCGGTCTCATCCGACTTCCCGAACCAGAGCTTGTGTTTTTCCTGCAGCGAATCGGCCGAGTTGCGCGTGTCTCCGATCCAGTAATCGAGCACCTGTTCCGGCGTGGGCACTTTCGTCATTCAGCAGGCCTCCTGGCCACGATCATATAGTTTACCTTGGTGTCGCCAGAGAGCTTCCAGCTGTCCGCAAGCGGGTTGTAGGACACGCCTATGGCGGGCTCGGTGACGAGGCCAGCGGCGGTCAGTCCGGCGTCCGCCTCGTCGGGGGTTACGAATTTCGACCAATCATGCGTGCCGCGCGGCAGCCAGCCCAGCACATATTCGGCGCCGATCACGGCGGTGGCCAGCGCCTTGGCCGTCCGGTTCAGCGTGGCGACGATCATCAGGCCGCCCGGCTTCACGAGACCGCCCGTGTCTTTCAGGAATTGGTGCGGGTCGGCGACATGTTCGACGACTTCGAGGTTCAGCACGATGTCGAAGAGCGGCTCTCCGGCCTCGATGAGGCCTTCCGCCGTCCCCGCGCGATAGTCGATCTCAAGACCCTGCTCGCGGGCATGGGTCAGGGCGGTCTTGATGTTGGCTTCGGACGCGTCGACGCCGGTCACCGAGGCGCCGAGCCGCGTCATGGGCTCGCAGACGAGGCCGCCGCCACAGCCAATGTCCAGCAGGCGCAGGCCCTCCAGCGGGCGCTTGGCGTCCGGCGCAATTCCGAAATGCTTCTCGGCCTGGTCGCGGATAAAGCGCAGGCGCACGGGATTGAATTTGTGGAGCGGGCGGAACTTGCCGCGGGGATTCCACCAATCAGCCGCCATCGCGGAAAACTTGGCGACCTCATCCGGATCGATGCTGGGCGTGGCGGGCGCGCCGCTGGAACCGTCAACTGTAACTGTCATAGCCAAAGAAACCTGTTTGATCCGGGCGTGAACACACCCTATGAGGGCGCATATAAGGGGAAATCCCTCGAAGACGACAGGATATGGGGCGAAATGGCGCGCACGGTTCTGAAATTTGGCGGCACATCCGTGGCCGACCTGGATCGCATTGCGAACGTGGCGGACATTGTAGCCGACCGCGCCGCAAAGGGCGAGCATATGGCTGTGGTCGTGTCGGCCATGTCGGGCGAGACCAACAAGCTGGTCGGCTATGCCGAAGGTGCGGCAGGCGATGGCCTGCCCCGCGAGCAATTCGACGACGAATATGATGTGGTGGTCGCTTCCGGCGAACAGGTGACGGCCGGCCTGCTGGCGCTGGCCTTGCGCCGCCGAGGCCTGAAGGCGCGGAGCTGGCTTGGCTGGCAGCTGCGCCTCAAGACCAATAAGAGCCACGGCCGCGCACGCATCATGGGCTTTGACGATTCCAAATTGCCGGACGCGATCGATGCGGGCGAGATTGCCGTGATCGCGGGCTTCCAGGGCGTGACGGATGATGAACGCGTCGCAACGCTCGGCCGGGGCGGCTCGGATACCAGCGCCGTGGCGGTGGCCGCCGCGCTCAACGCAACCGTGTGCGACATCTACACCGATGTCGACGGCGTCTATACGACCGATCCGCGGATCGTGCCCAAGGCGCAGCGGATCGAGAAAATCTCGTTCGAGGAGATGCTGGAACTCGCATCTCTCGGTGCCAAGGTGCTGCAGACCCGGTCTGTCGAAATGGCGATGAATCACAATGTGCCCGTCCGGGTCCTGTCCAGCTTCCTGAAGCCGGGCGAGCCAAACCCCGGAACCATTGTCTGCTCAGAGGAAGAAATCGTGGAAAAA
>TARA_R110000796_G_scaffold118353_5_pt1 | contig 20449 bp, 32 predicted proteins | sample TARA_R110000796 | Tara Oceans TARA_R110000796 (sample SAMEA4397815) | marine metagenome | biome: Polar Biome; feature: [SRF] surface water layer (ENVO:00010504); material: water (ENVO:00002006), including particulate matter (ENVO:01000060) such as... | depth 5 m
TTAACTTTTCTTGCTGTACCATATTCATACCCTTTATAATCTACAGTAAGTTTAGGGTCATTAGTTGCTATAATTACTTGTTGTTGGTCTCCATATTCAGCTCCACCACTTGATGTTACTTTATTTGTAAACCTGTCAATGTAATATATGTCTTTATTTTTAACTACATCCTGTAGCATTGTTGCGTATGCATATTGAGCAACAAAAAACTCTTTTGAAAAAGAAGGAGACCCAGCAATAAATAATTCACCTAAATCAGCTTGTTCTTCAATCTCACTTCCATCTTCATCTTCATCTTCATTTCCATACTCTATGTAACTTTTAATACATTTAATAATAGGATTTTGTTCAAATTCTAAATCTTTTGTGTCTATTAGAACTATTTCTACACTTTTTTCCATGTTAATTGTAAATTTAAAATTGTTTAGTAGTGAGTAAATAAAACACAAACACTAAAAATACTAAAAATGAAGGTCCAATAGACATTAACAATATAATTAAAAAATATTTAAGTGTGTTATTTGTTTTTTTAAGTTGTTTTTTCAACTCTTTTACACTATTTTGTTTTTTATTTCTCATGTTTATTTTATAAAACGTTAATTTAAAAATGTGTTAAATAATATAAATGTTTTTTTTATAAATTTTGCTCAGAGTTTAAAGCTTGCTTACTTTAAAATTCAAGTAAATAACCAGGAATTAACTGTAACAGACTTCCTGAACTTTTGTCTGTTTACATTTATATTTTATTTATTTAGTTAAATCAAGTTCTTTTAACCAGCCTTTTTCTAACCAATCTTCAACTTGTTTTTTAATTCTAAACTGTTTTCTAGAACCTTTTTTACTTTTACCTTCTTGAATTAAATTGTAATCTTTAATTAAATTTAAAACTCCTTCTTGCTGGTTAAATTCTAAAGCTACTTTGTGACTGGGTTTATAAGTATTAAAACTACTTTTACCAGGACTAAACTCTGGGTCCATCATAGCTGACATCATCATCATTGCCAATAAACTATTCATTGTTTTCATAATTTTACTTGTATTTGTTAGTTATTGAATCTAGTCTTTTTAAAGTTACTTTTGGATGCAAAAATTTATTAGACAAGTACTCATAGTCATAAAACACTCCATTTTCAAGTGTCATTGTTTGCATAAAAAAGTTAGTGTTGATAATATCTAAAGTGTCTTTTTTTAAAACTACTTTAGATTCTAACAGAACTTTTTTTACAGCATTTATCTCATCAAAAGGACTTTTATTTTTATCATTAAGTACAAGTTTAAGAGTAAGTGCACAAATGACTGTAAGTGCTATCCCCACAAAAGCAAGAAATAAAATATCTACATTTTTACTTGCAAAGTTTTTCATATTCTTAGTTTTAAAGTTTCTAATTCTTTAGTAATTCTACTAACATCTTTTTCTTCTAGGGCAGCCTTTAATTTAACCTTTTTTAAATAGTTTAAATTTTTAGTTCTAGAAATCAATTGAGATTCTAATTTTTTAATAACAACAAGTCTTCTTCTTTTAGCTGATGCTTGTTTGTTCCACTTTTTTACTCCATTTGTGTCTTTTGACATAACTTCTACGTATTTAAATTAATGTTAACTACTCTTTTTAATCAATTTTTTAATAAACTTTATTCTAGGGTCTATTTTACCTTCTTTCCAATAATAACCATTATCACTAATAAAGTTTTTATGAAACCAACTTGTAGGTTCATTTTTTTCAATAATTCTTATTAGAGTGTGATAATCACTACTATAATGTCTATTTATAAACCCACACAAACCTAAAAAATAGTCATTTTTTTCCTTAGCTTTAATAAGTTTACTTAATAAATCTTTTAACAACTCTAAATCACTTTTACTAAACTCTTTCATAATACTTTTTAATTGTTAATTAGTTGATTATCAATGTATTGTGGAGCATCTGGGATTCGAACCCAGGTGTTTCACACTTCAATAATAATATTTTATACAGCTTGTATGTGTATATTTTAATTCTTACCAGAATGGGAACAACTGTAACAGTTGGTCTACCACCAAATGAGTTAGTTACTCTCAATATACTTATCAATTTACAGTTTTATTCTGTGCTTATTACTAAGCTGCTAATTCTAATTCATTAGATGGTACTATACTTCCCATTGTTAAATCAGAGTTTAAAATGTTATTTACAACATTCATATTAGCTTCAATCTGTGCATTATCATTATTGTTTCCAATTATTGTAATTTCACCTGTGTTTAGAGTTGTCTCTCGCTGAATATTATTAAATCATATGTAAAGTCAATTCCAAGTATGCCCCAATAATTTTAATTATTTTTCAAATATAAATAAGATTTGTGGTATTTCTCCATTCTCTCTATATCTTTTTCACTTATGCCTTTTAATCTAGTGATTTTAGAATTGTGTTCTAAATCTCTTAGTTTTACTTCTCTTGCCATGTGGTCTCCACAAATTCCAACTATATAATCTTCATAAGATTCCCCTTCAAATTTAGTTAATAAACTAACTGAATGTAAAGTACTTGAAGAAAATCCTTTTTCTCTTAGCATGGATTCATTCCAATCAGTATCTTCAATTAAATCATGTAACACTGCTACAATCATAAATTCAACTCCTAAATGTCTTACTTTATTCATTACCCACAAACAATGTAAAATATAAGGTTTTCCACCTCGATCTAATTTATTTCTAAATGCTCTACTTACAATGTAAATAGCTTCTGCTAATAATTTTTCCATAACTTTAAAATTTAGTTGTAGATATATTAGCCAAAGGTACAAAACACCTTTAGCTAATTATCTTACAAACATTACATAATATTTTTTATCTTACTGCTCCCTGTGGGTGAGTATTTCTGTAAGTTTGATTTGCCCACAATCTTTCAGTAAAATCTGGATATTTCTTTTTCATTGTATTAACAAATTTTAATTTTGCTTTTTGAATAGTTAATCTTTTGTACAATTTTGCAGCTACTTTTTTTTCTAATAATGTTTTCATAATAAAATGTTTTAAAAAATGTAAATTTATTGTTTTTACTTACACAAGTAAGTTTTTGGTAAGTTGTTTGTAACATAGTGTTTATATAAATATTCCACATAAACTACATGTCTGTCTGTAAGAGTTCTAATGTTTCTTATTCTCTTAAGCTCTTGCTGTTGTATTAAAACTAAACTTCTTTCTATTATAGTTAATTCTCGAAGTTTATCTTTAATAGTTACAACTTTTCCTAATGCGTTGATCCAATTTTCTCTGCCCATTTTTTTATTTTAAATACGTTGGTAATATAGCTAACATTGGTTTAACTTCTGTTAAAACTATTGTTTTTTTTAAAGGGTAAATGTCTGATAATAAAATTACATTTTTTGTGTCGTAACCTAAAGTTCCATAATCTACAGCCCAATCTCCAAGAGCTGTTATTTTTGAATTTGAAATACGAACTATTAAAACATCATCATGTGTAAAATTTACAATAGCAAAAGTTTTAATTCCTTCAGTACTAGATCTTAAATATTCTTCCCACTGACCTCTACCAACTTTAAAAGACTTTGTTAATGACAAAGTCATTGGCAATATTAAATTACAATCAGAACTATCTAATAATCTAGTAGTGTATCTCCCTCCCATAAATTCAACTAAATCTATGTCAAATTTCTTTAACTTAGATTTAGCTTCTACTAGAGTGTTAAAATCTCCAGCTTTACTTTTAGACAAGTAGACTTGACTAGGCATTTTCTTCTACTTCTTCTGTAAACCATTCATCGTAAGTTTCTTGAGCTATAGAAAGCTCTACTAATTTATTTGCTTTGCGAATTTTACATGACTGAATCTTTGTGAACAATGTTTCCGCATTAAAATTAGGAGTAACAACACTTAAAGACAATTCTGAATCTGGATGAATGTCTGTTAAACTTAATAGTTCTGAATCAATATCTCTTAATGCTTTCTTTAACAATCTAAGAATATCTTCTTGAGCTGCTTCTGCATTTTCAGAAATAATTTTAGCTCTCGCAGCTTTAATTTTTTTACTTGATGATACTAATGTTTGTTCAAATTTTTTCATAATACTTGTTTTTATTAATGCTTGTTTTTATTAATATTAGCACCCTCTTTCTTGTTAGCTCACATAATGGCAACCTCAATTGGTTATCTATGTTATTACTAATAAGAGTAGGGTCACGTAGTTAAGATACAGCTTCGTATACCGCCTTCCTATTAACTATTTGCTGAGAAACTATAATAGTAGAATACCTTCCTGTTTCCAGTTAGTCAGTAAACTCAACATAAGTTGCTCCTTACATTATAGTCCAAGTCCTCACGGATACTTGCTCATTTGTGCTAGTTGGTCTAGTCTAGTTAACTTTTTCCAACATAAAACCTAGTGTTTAGCTCTTCATGTACTAAACTCGCACATCTAGGATTACTCCGTTAATTATAATTTTGATTTCGACCTTTTCAGGTGACGGGTATCACTTCTCACCGACGACAATTATATATTAACACCCTGTCAATTTAGGATTAGTATCTTTATGTGAATGTAATGAATAGCTTGTTTCATACTACGTTCAATTCACAAAGGTTTCAATGTTTAACCTATGTTACTGTTTGTTATTACTTCTACATCAGCTTACTGTATTTTTCTTGTCTGTTGCATCCTTTTGGATCAGTAAGTCAACCTTTTTACAAGTGATTTCATGTAGCTCTAAGCTTCTATTTGTTTAAGGGATTTCTGCTTTCCCCACCATTTTTCAGGATTTAAAATGTAAATAAACTTCTGTGTCGCCTCAGTTGTTATAACTTATAAATACATTGTGGGCAAGTCTGCTACTATTTTTCACAATTTGCTAATGTACTAAGTAAGGCTTTTTTTGTTTATTTACAAGTTTTGGCTATTAATAATAAAAACTCTTTGACCCAATTCAGGTATGGGATATGTTAATTAAGTAGGAATTGAACCACTTTTTTCTTTAATATTATAAAACTACACACTTCTGGGTCTTTACCAGTTTTCTAGCTATATATACATGGTACTTCTCAGTCAAGAGTCAGTCCGAGTTTTATTACTTTGTGTGTAGTTTGTTTAATATTGTAAAAACTTAATTTTTAAAAAAGTCAATATCATTTTCTCCTGCGATTCTTGTAGATATAATTTTTGCTACCTGTATTCTAACAACAGCATTTGATATTTTAGTTAAAGTGTTAGCTCTATCAATACTCATTGTGTTGTTTTTAACATCTTCAAACACTTCTAGCATTTGAGCTGTTAGATTTTGATAATTATTAAGTGTTTTTTTCACAGTTGTTTTTGTTTTAATAATCTTTTATTTTGTAAATTAATCTTTTTTAACTGATATAAATCTTCAGGTAATTCTGAAGTTTTTAAACCTAATATGTTTGCCGCATATCTTTTATCTATATCTTTTTTTGATTTTCTATCACTTTTTCTCCCCATTTCTCTGTATTTTTCAACATCTTTTGCTCTTCTTTCTTTTTGTTTTAGACTTTCATGTTCTCTGTTCCAAAAAGTTTTATAGGCAAGATTAAGTCTATGACAATTAGTATAATCCCCATCTATGTGATAAATATTTGTAGCATTTTCTATATAATTAGAAATATTAAAATATTTAGACATTAAAGATTTAATTGTAAAACTTTTTCTATGGGTACTGTTTATATGTAGTCTAACTCTTAATATACTTAGATGACAAGTATTATGTTTTACTGCAGTAGATTTCACTTCTCTTTTAATAAAAAGTTTTTTTCTTTTATTACTATACTTATAGTTTCTAAATATTTTACCATCTTCTCTTATAGAGTACTGCTCACTTGTATCTTTTATATAATGTGTTATCATAATTTCTATTATGGTTGTAAGTGGTCTTCTTCACTAATTTGACAATCTTCTAGTGATATGTCTGAATGACCTTTATAATCAATCTCTTTGTTTCGTAAATCTAATAAATCTTGATCTATCATCATAATACTTATTTGTTTTTAAAGGTTAATAAAATACATTCTTAACTACCATTGAATGCAGACATCACTTGAGCAGAACCAAATACTATTACTAGTATTATCATAGGGCTGATGACTTGTCTTTTTATCTAAAACTTGCTAAAAATAATATTGAACACAGTAAAACAATAAAAATAAAAAACATTGCTAATATAAATAATATTTTTCTTTTCATAATAGCATTGTTTAAACTGTTAATGTTAATAATTAAAGGCTTCCAACCCTAGCTCTCCGTTTACTTAATTATTTACTCACTCTGTCTTTCTCATCTTGGATTTGTGACCAAGCAATGACGACATTAAGTTGCCAGATTTATAAGTGTCTGGTACACTTCCCTCTTACCTCAATTTTGTACTTATATAATGGGCTTCCTGAGCCTCTGTTATATTGTACCAACGTTCTGCATGAACTCCTTCGACTTCCCCAGTCTTAATGTCTTCCAATGATATAAAATAAGGTAACCACCTTAACAGCATATCATTATACTTCTCAACCCAGGCAATAGCAACATTTTTATCTAGTGTTGAAAATGCTGTAAACACTTGTCTATCATCAAATCTTCCTTGTACGTAATTTACTATGTATATAGTTTTCATTAGTAGTATCTTTTAGATTTATAATTATTATTTATTTCTCTCACTGCCAATGGATTTATGACATACCCTGTACTCAATTCTGTTGTAACCAACTCTCCACATTTTAATACTCTTTCAGGAGTGGCATTACCTGTCTCATCATGAGATATATTATATCCCAATACAGGATGAATGCTATTTCTTTTCATATAGTATGTTTAAGTAATATTTATTTTATGGTTATTCAAGTGGCAAACTGCATACTACCAATGCATGCAGTAGTACCTCTCTCTTAGTAGGTGGTTTAGTGACCACACCGTTAGTATTGTTCAACTCTTCAGTTGTATATTTTAACCCCACATCTGACTAATACAGATAGTAAACCATGATGATTAGATGGGGTATAAAAATGCAAAGACTGATTACCATTGCTGTACCGTTTCTCCGGTTGACGATTATAGTTTCTATTTCACTATCAAATCATTCATAAATCAAATTGACTAGTTTAACTTACACTCTTACTTATGTCAGTCACGACATTAAATAAAATCAGCTTATTCCCCTGCTTACGGTGGTCTATACTTTACTTTTCTTCAACTTTGTTGAAGTAGTTAGGTGTATTCTAGACATGAGACCTATTTGTAATTAATAGAAGCTATTTCTATTACCATTGACTTCCACAGTGATTGCTAGTTAATTAAACAGGCAAGTAATGCTTCTATTAATTACGTGAGTTTTTATTACTATAACTTCTCTGTTATGCCAGGAGCTTACTGGATAGGTGTCCTTTGTTTATAGTGAGGTCTTTGTCCTGGTTCCCACTTAATTATTATATTTTATTTAACTTAGACTGAATATCAGTCATATAGTTAAACGTCATTAAAGAAATAAATTCTCCAGTGATAGTTCCATCAGTGTATACTACTTTGATATCCCAGTTACTCATTCCATAGCCTTCGCTATTAAAATGTTCTACTGCTTCTTTTGCAGTTTTGAAAGGTAGTCTTTCATTCTTGTAAATAAATACGAATTGTTCTATTTTATACATAGGTATATTTTAATTTGCTATTTGTAATTGGACTAAATACAGTGTTTTAAACTGTCTTAAATTAGTTTTATTAACATCTCTTGCAGATGCTAAAGCAATTAATTTGCTTTGATACTGTTCATTGGCAGATTTTAATCCTTTATTTTTCCAATGAGCTACAAATTCCATGTATTTGTTTTCTAATTGATCTTGTGCAAAATCTACACTATCAACTAGATTTAATTCTTCATTTACTAACTCATCTTGAGACATAGAGTCCCACACTTTTTCAAAACTGTCCATAATACTTATTGCGTAATTCGCCAATTTTAGTTAATTTATAATAAAAGCTATTAATATTAATGATTCGTGTAATAGAATGAGAAATATTAGGTGAAATATAGGGGTTGAGTGCTGGCACACACTAGCATCAGTGTTGACAATAATATTACATTATTATCCACAATTTACTGTAAATCAAAGGTCTAAGCTATGAAAAAAGCCTTTAACAACAATAAATACATCAAAATGTGACCAGAACTACCCCATATTAAAACTAAAATTAAAATAAATACACAAACTTCCCAACAAAGTTTATATAAAAATAAAAACATTAGTAATACTAAAAATTAGTGAGGGTTTTCTGATAAGGTTGAAGATAAAAAAGAAGCAAGACTCAATTAAGAGCCTTACTTCATGGGACTGGACTATAGCAATGCCATTGCATCTAGCCTGTTACCTCCTTTAGAGGATAACTTAAGACGAGTTTCTCCATCCTCATACTTGAGGTTAAGAATTTGGATATCGTCAAAGAATCCTTTAACAATAGCCGTATCCTTTGGGAAAGACGGAGCAAGACTCTTGCTAAAGTAAACATTCTCCGCTTTATTATCACCATCAATGAAGGTGATAAATGGATACCCATTCTTATTAGCGTTAACTTTCGGGTTTACCTGAATTATTCCAGCCTGCTTGAAAAATTCAGCCATAGAATATGTCCCCACAATAGAAGTTGTGCTTGTTGTTCCAGTTGATGCTGCAGTTGGATTTTCGATGTTTGTAAACATAATACTTTTTATTTATTAATAATTTAAGGAAATATTTCCAATAATCAGTGAGGGTTTTGAGACAAGGTCTCCACAAAATATAAAGAGGATACTACTCCTCTTTATATGTTATTTTAATGAGACACTATATGTGGTACTCATTACTGACAAAGACTCTAGCACAGCCTGTGGCATAATGCCTGTATCCTCAGTGTATTTGTAGACTAGGATGCCGTCTTGCATAGTTACTAAGCCATGTTGGCTCAGTGTGCTCATAGCATGAGACTTTGACACAATGTGTCCTGTATTACTGATAGCTAATGTAGCTACCATAGTAATAACTATGGTGATAGCGATAGTGATTAGTTTTTTACTCATAAGATTAGATTAGATTACAATGATTAGTGTGGGTCTTGTGAACATCACACTCAGAGAAGTAGACCAGTGTCTTGCATGAAGACAAGTAGTCTGATGCATAGAGTTACGAGAACTCTAGAATGGTCAGTATATTTTTACATACTAATATTCTCCCCAGGAATTTATCTGCCATAGATACTGGCAGGGGGGAGTTTACTTCCAAAACTTAGTGAGGGTCTTTGTCTTAAGGAGGTCCACACTCTCATTATTTCTCTCTCCAAAAATTTTTTTACCTAAAAATTTCACACTTAAAAACTCATATAAACACAAACAAAAAGACCTCAATTAAGAGGTCTTTAAGCTAAATAAACAAAAATCAAAATATACGTAGAGTAAACGTAGTCAGTGTTTTAAGTTTCCTAAAGTCTACAAAGAAAAAAGTAGCAAAAAAGAAAACAAAGTTATCCTAAAAATCAAAAAGGATTTGTATGTTAACTACTTTAAAATTGCGCTGCAATCTGTAGTAGAAAACTACATACCAAAGGTACAGGAATTTTTTTTAATAGTCAAGTAATATGCAAAAATAAATAGAACTTTATTTGTAGTAGAATTTAATAAAGGTATTATGTAGGTTATGTTAATATTTTTATTAACTTTGCTTCATAAATAAATTAAAAGTATGAATAAGCATTTACCAACTGTAGTTTACCACTTTGAATGTTTTACTCTTCTTGACAGGGTTTCATATTTAATGAAGTCTGGTTTTCAATGGAAGTTTGGAGAATTTATAACTCCTATGAGTAAATTTTGTAGAGATGTATTAGGGTATTCTACAGGGGATGTGGTTCCTGCCTTTGAAGCAGGATTAAAATATGATGAGTATATGAAAACACATACTATGAAAGAACTATATAAACTAAAAAAATGTTAGGAGAAAAAAGTGTGCAGGAAGCTGTAGAAGATGTATTTAAAGATTATAAAGACCCTACTGAAAATATGACACTTGGGCAGAAGATAGAGTTTGATAAAGCTTTTAAAAAGTTAGTTAATGAAAGATATATAGCAGGTACAGACCCTTATAAAAAAAACTAAATAAATAATTATAAAACAATGAAAATAATAAAACAAGTAATTAGCACAGAAGGGAGAGAATACTATGAAAAACACCTTAAAATAGTAAGTTGTATTCTCCCAACTAAACTAACTCAAAAAGAAATAGAAGTTTTAGCTTTTTTTATGTCTTTAGATAAAAATCTTATTGAAGAGGATATGTTTAACAGTTTAGCTAGAAAAAAAGTTATGGAAGGGTTAAGTAAAATGTCTCCAGGAGGTTTAGGAAATCATTTAAAATCTATGATTGTAAAACAAGTATTAGACCGGCACAACATAACTAAAAGGATTACAATAAAAAGCTTTTTAATCCCAGAAGAAAGTAGTCAAGAATTTCAAATTAGATTAGAGAAAAGATGAAAAGAACTGGAGGGGCAACAAGAACAATAGATAAAGCTGTTCAACTGCTTTTTAAGTATGGTTTTATTTACATACAAACAAAAAGTAACGAAGAAAAATATTTTGGCAGTCGAGGAGAAATATATAAAGAAGAGTACTATATAAAAGACCCACAAGCAGATGAAAGGGAGAATAATTTTAATACTATTCAAGAAAATTTAAAAAATAGAATTTTAAAAAGATTACATATAGAACATCAACACTTAGACTTAAAAGTAACAAAAAAAAAGATTTTAATTAAAAAATAATGAAACTAGACAATTTAGCCTTAATGCAAGGTTTTTACGAAGAAGAGAAACACAAGTACCCAGATGTATCTTTTGAACAGTTTAAAGAAATTTGTTTTGGACCTTGGAGATTTTTAAAACATGAGATGGAGTCTGGTAGGTTGCCGGAAGTTAGATTAAAATACTTTGGTACTTTTCAAGTATATAAAGGAAGAGCAAAAAATATGCTTATTAGTTTAGAAAAAAGATGGTCTGAAGGTAAAATAAAAGAAAAAGAATATTTAAGATTGAAAGAAATGATCACTAACTATTTAAATAACATAGAAAAATAACATGTCAAAGAAAAACATTTGGTACTACATACAAGGAAATGTAAGAAACTTTTTGTATTATAATTGTGACTATTTTTTATACAGTCACATAAAAGAACAAATATCTTACAGAATAAAATCTATGGATAGAGAGTGTTATTTTAGAGGTTCTTGTGTTCTTTGTGGATGTGAAACTGTAGCATTGCAAATGGCAAACAAATCTTGTGATAAACCTTGCTACCCTTCTATGGTCAATAAGAGAACTTGGAATTTTTGGAAGTCAAGACCTACTCATCAAATTGATGTTGGAAGTAACCATGTATTTTGGGGGCTAGATGTTAAGAATGGAAAATTTATATTAAATGAGTAATTGGAATAAAATTTTTTTAGACTTAGGAAGACTTAAGCAGAGCAAGAGAAAAAGAGTTATCTTTACAGCTAAAGAAGGTATTAGAGATATTAAAAACATAACTTCTTCTTGTGGGTGTACAAGAGCAAACTATGATGCAAAAACAAGAGAATTAAAAGTAGTCTACACACCAAAAAAGATTCCTTCTCATTTACAGACACAAGGGTATTATACTAGTTATAAACATCTTACAATTACTTATGTGGAAGGAGAAAAAGAAGTATTAACCTTTAAAGCAATAATAACTACATAGCATGGCATTTTTATTTCAAATAAATGACAAATCTTTGTTTCCAAATCCAGAAACTTTATTAATAGAGCCTTTTAAGAGTATTTGGGCAAGGGACAGGACTTCAAAAAAGATTTACGCAATAGAAGATTTTTCTTATATAGAATTTATGTCTTCAATGAAGCAAAGTAACCCTTATAAAGACTACCCGGCAGACAGAAAACATGATGTTATTGTTTATGAGGTTATTACTAGAGATGACTGGGAAATTGACGAATTAATTCAAGCAGGAATTAAAAAACTAGAAGAATTACAAAAAGAAGGTTCAACAAACTATAGATATTATGTAGCTGCTAAATGTGCTGTTGAAAAAATGGAAAATTTCTTTTTAGAAGTTGATTTAAACGATGTTAATGAAAAAGGAACTTTGTTGTACAAACCGAGAGACATAACTTCTGCTTTAAATGATACTGAAAGAGTTATGACAAGTTTAAATTCATTAAAAAAGAAAGTGGAGGAAGAAGTTTATGAAACTACTAAAACAAGAGCTGCTAAAGTCATATCTCCTTTTGCAAACCCTAACAGCTTAAATAAGAAATAAATGGTGGAGTGGACATACAGAAAGAAAGAAATTAAAAAAATTGAAGACTTACCTGAAGAAGCTTTTGGTTTTGTTTATGAAATAAAGTTTAGTAATGGTAAAAAGTATTTGGGGCAAAAGTTTCTAATACATAAAAGGACTTTAAAACCTCTAAAAGGGTACAAAAGAAAGAGAAAAACTTTTGTAGAGTCTGATTGGTTAACTTACAATGGTAGTATAAAAGACCCGGAAGTTGTTAGAAAAATTAAGACCCAGGAGATAATTCCTGTGAGTAGAAATATACTAAAGGTTTGTTATCACCGAAAACAATTGTCTTACTTCGAAGTAAAATATATGTTTCTTAGAAATTGCTTAGAAGAAGAAAAATACTACAATAGTAACATACTAGGAAAATTTTTTAAAAAAGATACAAAATAAATGGAAGACTATTTAGATGGTAAACTAGCTTCTATAAGAAATCCAGATGGAATTTGGATTAATACTGAAGTTTTTAGAGAAGCTGGAAAAGAGTTTATGAAGCGTGGTAGGTATATTGATGATCCTTGGAACTCTCCTACTTGGTTTAATTATTGGACTGAAGAAAGAGATAGGATTATAAATGGATATACTGTAGGGGGAGTTAAGATAACAGGAGACCACTATCTTTATCTAAACTACTGTCCTATACAAAAAGTTGATGACACTAGTGGGCACAAATCAAAAAAGATTAAAGGGTTTCCAGATTTTTGGGATGGGGATTATAATTATTTTTGGGTCCGAGAAATAGCAAGAGATGGGATATTAGATTCTTATGTTGAAGGTGAAGATGAAAAAAAGAGAATAGTTGCTCTTGACAGTTTAGCTCAAGCTCTAGAATTAAAAAAGTTATTTGAAGGTTTACATTTAGAAGTTAAGATAGAGGTTGATTATCTTAAAGGAGGTTTTAATTTAATTGTAGGAAAATCTAGAAGGAAAGGTTACTCATACAAAAATGCTTCTGTTGCTGTCAGAAACTACTATACAAAACCTAACTCACTAACCATATTAAATGCTTACGAAAAGAAATTCCTTTACCCAAAAGGAATTATGACTATGGCAGTTGGATACATTAATTTTATTAATAAGTACACAGCTCTAATAATGCCTTCTGATGTGGTAAATAAAACAGACCACATTAAAGCATCTTACATACAATATCGAGATGGGGTTAAAATTGAAGATGGGTTTATGTCTGAAATTATAGCTACCACAGCAAAAGATAATGCCGATGTTAACAGGGGTAAAGATGCTGAAGACATTATTATTGAAGAGTCTGGTGCATTTGGTACTCCAGGATTACTAAAAGATTTGTATGCTGCTTCTGAAGATTGTGTAAAAGCCGGTGCTATTCAAACAGGATTAATAACTATTTTTGGAACTTCGGGAGATATGGAAGGTGGTACTGCAGATTATGCAGACATGTTTTCAAGACCTTTAGCTTTTGGATTATTACCTTTTAAAAATATTTGGGATAAAGATAGTGAGCAACAAAAAGTAGGGTTTTTCCACCCGATTAACTGGAATATGGAAGGCTTTTATGACGAGCAAGGAAACTCTGATACAAAAGGAGCTAGAGATATAGAAATAAAAGCTAGAGAAAAACTTGTTAAGAATGGAGCAACTTCAACTGACATTCAAAAAAGAATGCAGGAAAAACCTTTGGGTCCTAAAGAAGCTTTTTCTGGAGTGTCAACTAACACTTTTCCAGTCATTGAAATAAAAGCACAACTTCATAAAGTGTTAGCTAATGGGTGGCAGAAGACTAAAGGCACTCCTGTTATTCTTTCTTATGTTGAAGGTAAAATAAATGCAAAGCCTGTTTTAGGACTTAGACCAGAACCAGTAACAAGTTATTTAAACACTCCTGAAAACATTCAAGGAACTCCAGTTATTTATGAAATGCCGGTTCCAAACCCTCCAAAAGGATTGTATAAAATTGGTTATGACCCTATTAGACAAGAACAAGGAACTTCTTTAGCTGCAATGTGTGTTTACAAAGGAGTTCATGTAGGGACTGCTTACCACAGTATTTTAGTTGCTGAGTATATTGGTAGATTAGAATCTCCAGATGACATAGACAGGGTGGCAGAGATGCTTGCTGATTTATACAACACTACTATAATGCATGAAAATGAAGTCATAGGGGTTAAAAATTATTTTAGAAGAATTAAAAGATTAAATTTACTAGCTCACCAACCAGATGCAGTAATTAGTAAAAACATTAAAAACTCTAAAGTTGCAAGGGTGTATGGATGTCACATGTCTCCACAACTAAAAGATGCTGGGGAAAGGTATGTAAAAGATTGGCTTTTATCTGTAGTAGACTACGATGAAAATGGAGGTAAGGTTAGAGTTGTAGATAGAATTTATTCTGTAAGATTACTAGAAGAGTTAATTCACTATACAAGAAAAGGTAATTTTGATTTAATATCTTCTTTATTTATGTGTTTATTTCAAGTTCAAGAAGAAGAATTAGGAAAAACTTATGATAAGAAAAAAGAAAATAAAAATGCTAAAAAGCTTATAGAAATGATGAATGAAATGTATAAAAAGAATTAAATTTGTATATTTGCTAAATATTTACTATAAAAATGAATAACAAACAATCTCAAAGAGTAACTACCTCTCATAAAAATGCTAATAAAAAGCAGTGGTATAAAAACCAAATAAATTTATTAGACCAGCAAGTAAATGATGTGTCTGCGGATTTTAGAGGGATTTCAGAAGTTAAAAGACAAAAAGTTAATTATGATTTGTTTAATAATATTTTAGACTTGACTGATTTTGAGTATGTTTGCAAGCCTTTTGGAGCTGAAGCTGGAGAGTTGCCAGCTACAATGGTAAATAGAGATATTGTTTCTGGCAAGATAAAGTCTATGTTGGGGATGGAGATGAAAAGACCTTTTTCTTACAAAGTAGTAGCAACCAACCCGGAAGCAACAACAAGAAGAGAAGAGGAAGAATTTAGCAGAATTAAAGATTTTGTTATTAATGAAACTATGCAGCCTATAAAAGAGCAAGTAGAATTAAAGTACCAACAAGAACAAAAAGGAAGAAATTTAACAGAGCAAGAAACAGCAGACTTACAACAAAAAATAGCAGAAGAAGTAAACAACCAGACTCCAGAACAAATTAAAAAATATATGGAGAGGGATCATCAAGACCCTGCAGAAGTACTAACTCACCAACTGCTACAATACCTAACTAAAAAATGTGGTTTAAAAAGAAAATTTAATACTGCTTTTAAACATGGTTTGCTTTCTGCAAAAGAAGTTATGTATGTTGGAATTTTAAATGGGGAACCTGAAGTTTGGAATGTAAACTCAATGAGATTTAATTGTGAAAAATCTAGTGATAGTGAGTTTACTGAAGATGGAGAGTCTGCTTCTTGCCTACACAAAATGACTCCATCTACTATAGTACAGTATTTTGGGGATGTGTTAAAGGCTCATGAAATTGATAGAATATACGAAGCTTGGGGAGGAGATAGGTCAGGGGATATGACTGAAGATTTATTTGCTTTGCATGAAAGAGAAAATAATATTGAAGATACAAGTACTTTAGATGTATTGCATGGAGTTTGGAAATCTTTAAGAGAAGTGGGATTTCTGTATTCTTTAGATGATTCGGGAGAAGAACAATTAACTTTAGTAGATGAAAAATATAAACTAAACACAGATGCCGGAGATTTAAGAATAGAGTGGGAGTGGATTCCAGAAGTGTATGAAACTTGGAAAATACTTATCTCCGAGCCAATCTACTTAAAAATGCAACCCTTACCAGGTCAATTTAAAGACTTAGATAATTTATATCATTCTAAACTTCCTTATTACGGAGCTATTTATGACAATATGAACTCTCAAGAAACTTCTTTAATGGATAGATTGAAAGTTTATCAATATTATTACAATATTGTTATGTACAGACTAGAACTTTTATTAGCTTCTGATAAAGGTAAAAAAGTTTTAATGAACATTAACATGATTCCTGACAGTGCTGGAATTGACATTAAAAAATGGCAGTACTTTATGGAGTCTACACCTTACATGTGGTATGACCCAAATGAAGAGGGGACAAACTATAACGATGCTAATACAGTAGCTAAAGTTATTGACTTATCTATGGTTTCTGACATTCAAAAATACATTGAAATTGCAGAGTATTTAAGAGTTCAATGTGGAAGGAGTGTTGGAATTACAGATTCTGTAGAGGGGCAAATAGGAGCTGACCAATCTGTAAAAAATGCTCAACAAAACTTAACTCAAACATCTCATATTTTAGAGTTGTATTTTAATCTGCATGACCATGTTAAAAAAAATGTTTTAGAAGGTTTAGTAGAAACTGCAAAAATAGCTTACAGTCAAACAGACAGGAAGAAATTAAATTATGTTCTTGATGACATGTCTAGAAAAATAATAGATTTAGATGTTGGGTTGCTAGACAATTCTACACTAGGTTTGTTTGTAGAAGATTCTACTAAAGCTCAAGAAGTTCTTGATATTTTAAAACAATTAACTCATGCTGCAATGCAAAATCAAAAGATTGAACTTTCAGATGTTATATCTACTATAAGACAAGAAGGCTTAGTTGAAGCTGAAGAAACTTTAAAAGTAGCTGAGAAAAATAGAAGAAAACAAGAGATGGCTTCTGAAGGGCAGAGAGGACAGCAAGCAATGGAGCTAGAACAAAAAAGACAAGAGAATAAGCAGATTGACCACGAAAATGATTTAGAAAGTATTGTAGTCAAAGAAGAAGAAAAAAGAAAAACTGTTATTATTCAAAGTACTTTAATGGGAGCTTCTTTTAACCCAGACCAAGACAAAGATAAAGATGGTGTAAATGATTTTATAGAGTTAGCTAAAAATGGTCTTGATGCTGACATAAAACAAAGTCAAAAGCAATTAGATAGAGAGAAATTTGAACATCAAAAAGAAACAGATGTAAAAAAATTAAAACAAACAGATAAAAAATTAGATAATGACAAAGCAAAAATAGAAGCTTCTAAGTCAAAATCTAAAGAAAGTAAATAAAAAGCTATTACACATAACTTTAAATAAAATTAATTTTAAAGTTGAATTTTATTAATATTTAATATTAAATTTGTACAATATGTTTAAAGAACCAATTAACAGTCTAGATAGTTTTACAGGGTGGGATGACAGTGATCCAGGAGTAGACTTATTTAGTGAAGCAGAATCTGAAGGAGAAGAAAATTCTGAGGGGGGAGAAGAAGCTGAAAGTGAAGAAGAATCTGAAAAGAAAAAACAAGATTTAAATAAAGATGTAGATTTGTTTTCTATTGCTGAAAACCAGGAAGAGGAAGAAGATGAAGAAAACGAGGATGAAGATGAAGAGGGGGGAGACCCTAAAGATAAAACTAGTAAAACATCTTCTAAGATTTCAACTCTTAACTTTATGGTTGAAAAAGGATTTGTAGAATACGAATTAGAAGAAGGAGAAGAATTAACAGAAGATAGAGCAGAACAACTTATAGAAGATTCTTATGAAAGTTCTATGGAAGAAATGGTTAACGAAAAATTAACCACTTTACCAGAAAATTATAAAAATCTTATTAGATACGGATTAAAAGGAGGAGACTTAAATAAATATTTAAGTGAAGTTCAAAAAATAGGAGGATCTTCTATAACAGAAGATTTAGATATTGAAGAAGTAGATAGTCAAGAATTAGTAGTAAGAGAAATTTTGCAAGCTAATGGAGAAGATTTAGAAACTATTGAAGCTCAAATTGATTTTTTAAAAGATTCAAACAGGCTTAAAGGATTTGCAGAAAAAAAGTTTTCTAAATGGAAAGAAGATAGACAAAACACAGAAACTAATCTATTAAAAGAAAAAAAGGATTCTGCTAAAAATGAAAAAGAATCTTTAAGAAAATTAAAACTAGAAGCTGAGACCTTTATTAAAAATAATACTAAAATTCATGATTTATCTTTTACTAAAGAAGATAAAAAGAGTATACCTTCTTACATGAATGATAAAGCAGTTAAATTGCAAAATGGTAGTCACATAACAGAATTACAAAAAGATCTGTATTATGAATTGCCAAAGAACAAAGAAGCTTTAATGCAGTTAGCTATGCTAATGAAAAACAGAAATGAAGATGGAACTTTTAACTTTAAAAACATTGAAACAAATGTTAAGACTAAAATAACAAAAGGGATTAGAGATAACATGAGAAGAAACATTAGAACAGAAACTAAAAAATCATCAAATAAATCTAAAACAAAAAGTTTAGCAAGCCTATTCACAAGTAACAATTAACAATTAATAAATTAATAAATTATGGCATTAAGTATAAATAAGTTGCAAGTTAGACAGTCTAGATTTGACTCGTCTAAAATGACAGACTTAAATCACTGGAGCAAGAACCTAGCTTTAAAACCTACAGTTTTTGAAGCTCCTCAAAGAGCTTTATTTAGCTCAAAAACAGACAGTTTAAACTTGTCTAATGGAAACATTTTAGAAGGTATCTTTGGACTAGGTAAAACTAAGTATGTAGATGACTTGACCTGGTCTTGGAAAATGAGAGTTAAAGGTTACAGACCTATGACTATTTTAGAAAACAGGACTGCTGGGGCTACTCCAGGAAAGTATAGACAACCTATTAAAGTTTTAGTAGATGTAGATTTAGCTGCTATTGGAGAAACTTGGTCTCCAGGTTCTTCTGACAAATCTCAAGTTGTTGTTGTAACAGACAAGAAAAAAGAATCTAGAGGATTTGAATACACTTTAAAAACTTACACTGAAGGTTCAGAGCACTTTATCAAAAAAGCTTATTTAGAGCCGGGAGTAAAGTACACAAGATTTTACGCAATGCGTGGAGAAGCTGCTGAAAGTGGAGGACATTCTGAAATGTTTACAAATGTTGAGTATAAAAACAACTTAGTCAAATTAAGAAAAGAATTTAAAGTTTCTGATTTTGGTGCTCAAGCTGTTTTAGACATTGCTTTTCAAGATGACCAAGGAAAAACTCACACATCATGGATGGATATGCAAGAAGCAGAATACCACATGAAAATGAACAAAGAGTTGGCTATTAATGCTATGTATAGTAGATTAGGAGACCAACCCTTAATTGACCCGGATTCTGGATATCCAATTAACCCTGGAGCTGGAATTGAACAACAAATTGGTTTTGGTGGTAATGTTGAAAGATACACTACTATGTCAGCAGAATTAATTGAAGCTTTCTTTGACAAAATTGTTTACTCTAGAATTAGTCCAGGAGACTTAGGAGAAGTTATTGGTTATTCAGGTCACTATGGTATGAAAGAGTTTGCAAAAGCTTTAGATGTCTGGACTGGTGGTAAATCAATAGTAAGAAACAGTGAAGATTTCTTAGCAAAAGACCCTAATGGAGTTCATGCAAATTCTTTAAGAACTGGGTATCAATTTACACAGTACGCTTTACCAAATGGAGGTACATTTAAATTGATTCACAATCCTTTAAATGATGACCAAGAAATCCACAGAGATATTGACCCTTTAACTGGATATCCTTTACAATCTCAAAGAATTACTATTCTTGATGTTACAGGAGGAAATGGACAATCTATTAACAAGAAAGATAATATTTGTCTTGTTAGAAAAAACAAAGTGTATGGAACTACTATTGTTGAAGGTAGATATGGACCAGGTGGAGAAATTTCTAAAAATCCTAGTCACTCTGGAGATCATTATAGAGTAGATATTTCAGATAGTGTTGGAGTTGAGATTAAAGACCCAACAGTAACTGGAGAATTAGTAAAATCAGTAAACGTATAAAAATTTAGAATGGAAATTAGCAGAGATTTAAAAATAGAAATTAGACCTATTCCAGGTAAAAATGGAATAAAGAAGTTCTCAGACAACTTAGAATATTTTTCTCAAGCTCATACTGTACCCCCTTTAGTTGATCCTGTAACATTTAAGTATGCTACAGGGTTGTCTAAAGATGATATTGAATATTTAAAAAGTAAAAATTTTCCTCACGACATTTCAGATGATTATGTAAGAGGCGTGTCTCACCCATTTTGGGAAAGTTCTATGGTAAAAACAGACTTAAAAAATAGTCCTATGTTTTTACATCCGGGAAGGAACCTGATGGATTTTATAAAATATAAATACT